>Ga0335083_10002572_pt1 | contig 23888 bp, 23 predicted proteins | sample Lox_Sample_42_FD_206716 | JGI IMG/M metagenome (GOLD analysis project Ga0335083, IMG submission 206716) | Soil microbial communities from Loxahatchee National Wildlife Refuge, Florida, United States - Lox_Sample_4.2 | ecosystem: Environmental > Terrestrial > Soil > Wetlands | place: USA...
GATGGAGGCAGGGAGCGTTGCATGTGCACGTACTGGTTCGGGACCTCAAAGAGGAAACGATTTCAGGCACGGATTATGACCAATTTTATGTGCGGGTTGAACCGTGATCCTCGACTTCGAATCTTCCGGGCGGCTAAGCAAGGGTTTTTGCGCGCCTGCGATTGAAGTTAATACGACAATCATGGCTTCGAGACGGTAATCCCGGCCCGGTTTTGCCGGCTTGTTAACAACATTTGCATGGAACTCCCGAAACCATGCCGCGAAGGGCCCATCGTCAATGGGGCTGTCCAAATTTGAGCTGGTTCTGGCGTGACTCATGACATTGCGTATAGCATTTTTCGCTCCCATTTGGACCCCGCCCGATTCGGCTAATTTGTTGATTTTCCCGATGGAACCGAAGGTTGCATCCGCACCGGTTTGTTTGCCCCGTACGGCCGTCCCCGGGCATGTCATCAGTGGTCGTATGGCCGGGTTTTGAGCAGTGAAACCGCGCGGCGCACCTCCTTCGTGGATGGGTTGTGTTGTGTGAACCCGGAAAAAATCCCCGCCAAAGCATGCTCCCGTTCGGTTCGCAACAGGGTGGGGAACTTCGTTCAGCCAGGTCAGTCGCTTATCTGAATGATGGACCCGAAACTCACCGTCGCCTGGATCCGTGAATTGCCAACACCCCGGTTCCACAAATCCGGCCTGCCGTCAAACTTTGTGGGGAAGGCAGACAGGACACCGTCAACCGAGGCGTTTTCGCAAACCGTCCAGTTGGTCGTAGAGCGCTTTCGGCACTTTGCCGTCGAATTTCGCGTAGTCCACCGCCACCTCTTCAGCCTCTTTTTTCCAGCCGGCCGGGTCCACCGCCAGCAACTGTTGCATATCGTTGGCAGGCAGGTTCAGCCCGGAAACGTCCAATGCCTCCGGAGTCGGCAAATTTCCAATGGCCGTCTTTTGCGCCTTGGCGGTGCCTTCGACCCGTTCGCAGATCCACTTGAGCACCCGGCTGTTTTCACCATATCCGGGCCAGAGCCAGCGGCCGTTCGCATCCTTGCGGAACCAGTTCACAAAATAAACTTTTGGCAGTTTGGCGCGGTCGGTGCGTTGCGCGAACGACAGCCAGTGCGCAAAATAATCGCCCATGTTGTAGCCGCAGAACGGCAGCATGGCGAACGGGTCGCGCCGGAGCACGCCGGCCTGGCCGAGCGCGGCGGCGGTGGTTTCCGAACCGCAGGCCGAGCCCATGAACACGCCGTGCTCCCAATCAAAGGCCTCGTTCACCAGCGGGATGGTGTGGGGACGGCGGCCGCCAAATAAGATCGCCGAAAGAGGCACCCCTTCGGGATTCTGCCAGTCGGGATCGATGACCGGACATTGCGCTGCCGGGGCGGTGAAGCGCGAATTCGGATGCGCGCCCTTCTTGCCGTTATCGGGTGTCCATTCATTACCCTGCCAGTCCACGCCCTTGGCCGGAGCAGGCACACCCATGTCCTCCCACCATATGTCATTGTCGGGTGTCAGCACGACGTTTGTGAATATGGTGTTCTTCGCGCAGGTCGCCAGGGCATGGGGATTGGACCTGGCGGAAGTTCCCGGCGCGACGCCAAAAAAGCCCGTCTCGGGGTTTACCGCGTAGAGCCGTCCATCCTTCCCGACACGGATCCAGGCGATGTCGTCGCCAATGGTCGTGACCTTCCAGCCCGGCACAGTTGGTTGCATCATCGCCAGGTTCGTTTTCCCGCAGGCACTCGGAAATGCCGCGGCGATGTAATACTTTTTGCCGTGCGGAGAAGTCAGGCAAAGAATCAACATATGCTCGGCCATCCAGCCTTCCTTCTTTGCGACGGTGGAGGCAATGCGCAGGGCGAGACATTTCTTGCCGAGCAACGCGTTGCCGCCATAACCCGAACCGTAGGACCAGATGGAAGGTTCCTCCGGGAAATGAACGATATATTTGTTTTTCGGGTCGCCTTCGCACGGCCAGGAAACGTCCTTTTGACCGGGTGCCAGCGGCGCGCCCACCGAGTGCAGGCAGGGGATGAACGAGCCGTTCGCCCCCAGCTTGTCCAGCACGGCCCGGCCCATGCGCGTCATGATGCGCATGTTCACCACCACATAAGGCGAGTCCGTAAGTTCGATGCCCACTTTGCAAATCGGCGATTCGAGCGGGCCCATCGCAAACGGAATCACGTACATCGTCCGGCCTTTCATGGAACCCTTGAACAGGCCGAGCAGCTTTTGCTTCATCTCCGCGGGATCGGCCCAATGGTTCGTCGGCCCGGCCTCTGCCTTCGTCCGGGAACAGATGAACGTCCGGTCTTCCACACGCGCCACGTCGCTCGGATGCGAGCGGGCAAGATACGACCCGGGACGTTTCTTTCCGTCAAGCCGGGTGAACGTGCCGCCCTTGACCATCAGCTCGCACAACGTCTGGTCTTCCGCCTCCGACCCGTCGCACCAATGGATGCTCTCCGGCTGGCAGAGGTCGGCCATTTGCCGGACCCAATTGAGGATGTTTTGATTCGTCGTTTGCGGTTTGTCGTATGCTTTGCTCATTACGGGTTACAATGCGTTGCGTTAGGCAATGGTGTCCGCAGAAACTGCCAGAACCGGCCCGGCTTGAACAGGCCAAATTGAAAAATTTTCAGGCCATTGCTTGGGAAGCAATGGCCGCAGCCGTCCTAATCTGCAAACGTCAGACGGTTCGAGTTCCTCGCGCCTTGATCCATCGTGATGGTTTCGGGTCCGCTTTTTTCCAAATTTCTGAATTCTCCAACTCTACCATCCTGTTTTAGGGACGTGGCTTTCCACCAAACGATATGGGCCGGTCCCGGCTGCAATCCGACCGCTCCAATTTTACAGGCAGAGTCACTTTTGTAATTCCTGCTGCGTGCTGCCATCGGCCCGTGTGACATACAGGACGCCGTCCGGCATTCGCACGCGAACCAAAATGGCCCGGGGATCGGTGCTGACCGTCGGATATAACGTGACCTCCAGGCCATCAAACGCGCGGACTTCCCCTGCTGAAATGTATCCGCCGTTAACCAAATCCTGAAGCATCACGGAAGACGGCAAGTGCTGCCCGCGTGAAACGTAGTCTCTTGAATAGCTTTCCACCGCCATGGCCAGCCTTGCGGAACTATTGATCCGGGTCCGCGAATACTGCCAGTAAAAAATCATTATTGCCCCCGCCAACAAGGCAGCGGCCAGTATCAGCATGAGGGGTCGGGGTTTCATACGCGGGGATACCGTGTCTCGTTCATGGCGGTAATTTGGACTCCTGGATTTTACAGCTCAATCAAAAATTCCGGCGCAATCCGCGCGGCCTGGCCCGCCGATTCCACCTTTTGCGTCGCGCCGGGATTGGGGATATGCTACTGGTGACTTGAATGAATACGCCGTCCGCCCATCGCGCCGAAGAGCGCGGAGCCGAGTCCTGCCTCGCGCGCTCGGTTGTGGATACGCTGGCCGATGAACCGACGCTGGAGGCGGTGACGATTGACCGCGCCCAACAGAAAATTTCCGTGGCCACGCTGGGCCGCACCGATGTGGCCAAATTGACGGAGCGCATCACCACCCGTTTCCAAGCTGCCCAAGCCGCCGATCCCGTGCAGGCTTGCTCCCTGTTGAACGGTGAAGGCGATTGCTTGTCCTGTGGTACACCCTTGTCCGGGGAGGAACGCAAGCGAATCACGATTCGGAACGACGGCCCGACGACGACCATTGCCCGCGTCACGTGCCCGACCGCGCCGACTTTCTGGCGCTGGCGCGACATGCCGTTTCCGAAAGTCGTGCCGCGGGACATCGAATTCCTCGAACACGTCGGGGAGATTGACGAATGGAAAACCCAGCTGGCCGCTGCGATTTTGTGCGGGGTTTTCGGGTCGGCCGGTTTTTTACTCGGGAAATTCGGCCATCCCAGCCTCTCGGTCGTCAATTTCGTCGTGGCCTATCTTGCCGGCGGCTTTTATCCCGCGGAAGAGGTTTGGGAACGGCTGCGGAAACGCACGATTGATGTCCATTTCCTTATGCTCGCGGTGGCCGTGGGCGCCGCTTCCATTGGCGCCTGGGCGGAAGGCGCGACGTTGCTGTTTCTCTTCTCGCTTTCCGGCGCGCTCGAACACTACGCGCTCGGCCGGACGCAAAAGGAAATCCGGTCGCTTTTCCGTGATGCGCCCAAGGTGGCCACCGTGCTGGACGCGCATGGCAGCGAACGCGAACTCAAAGTCGAGTTGCTAAAACAGGGCATGCGCCTCCTTATCAAGCCCGGCGCACAATTTCCGGTGGACGGCGAAATCGTCAAGGGCAACACCGCGGCGGACGAGTCGAACCTGACCGGCGAAGCCACGCCGGTGAAAAAGGCCGTCGGCGACATCACGCTGGCCGGCACCATCAATCTTTGGGGTGCGGTCGAAGTCACCGTCACGCGGCCCGTGGCCGAGAGTGCGCTGCAAAAGATCATCACGTTGATCAAGGAGGCGCAGCAGCAAAAGGCGCCCGCACAGCAGTTCACCGATAAATTCAGCTCGATTTACACCTACGCGGTCATCGGACTTTCATTCGGGATGTTTTTTGTCTGGTGGCTGGGGTTCCGGTTGGCGCCGTTTTCCGTTGCCCGGGGCGTTCCTGAAGAATACAGCGCTTTTTACCGCGCCATGACGTTGCTGGTGGTCTCGTCACCGTGCGCGCTGGTGCTTTCGATTCCGTCGGCGGTGCTGGCGGCCATTGCCTGGGGCGCGCGGCATGGCATCCTGTTCCGCGGCGGTGCCGCGGTGGAGAAGCTGGCCGAAACCAACATCGTGGCGCTCGACAAGACCGGCACGTTGACCACCGGGGAGTTGCGCGTGGAGCAGATCGAAAGTTTCCCGCCCGGTCGGGAATCTGAAATCGCCCGGCTGGCGTTTTCATTGGAACGGCTGTCCACGCATCCGCTCGCCCGCGCCATCACACGCCACGGGAAGCAGCAGAAGCTGGAGCCGATCGAGTTCGAAAATTTCGAATCGGTCACCGGTCAGGGCTTGCGCGCGAAACGGAACGGCGCCGTTTGCTCCCTCGGCGGACGCGATTGGATCGCGGAAGGCCGCCACGCCGACGCCGTCGCGCGCGCGCCGGCGACAGACGCGGGTTTTTCCGAGGTTTGGATTGAAGAAAATGATTTGCTGGGTCGGGTCATTTTGCGCGACGACATCCGTCCGCAATCCGCCTCCGTCATTGAGGAACTGCGCCACGAAGGCCTGCGGACGGTCGTTTTGACCGGTGATCGCAAGGCGGCGGCGGAACATTTGCGCCTGCGATTGAAGCTGGACGACGTGCGCGCCGAACTGAAACCGGAACAAAAAGTCGAGGCGGTCCGTGAATTGAGCGGGCAGGGTAGGAAGGTCGCCATGATTGGCGATGGTGTGAACGACGCTCCGAGCCTGGCCGCGGCGCACATTGGTGTGGCGATGGGCGCGCGGGGTGCCGACGCCGCGCTCGAACAGGCGGATGTGGTATTGATGAACGACCGGCTGGAAAATTTTCTGGCGGCGTTTCGCCTGAGCCAGCGGGCGCGGAGCATCATCCGACAGAATTTATTCATTTCGCTCGGGACGGTGGCGGTATTGGTGTCATTCGCCATGCTTGGAAAAATTCCACTGACGATTGGCGTGGTCGGCCACGAAGGCAGCACGGTCGTCGTGGTGATGAACAGTTTGCGATTGTTGTTTGGCGCGGCATCGGCCAATAAAAAGGCATGAACGCACGTCAATTGGTTTCTCAATTTCAAAGCCTGGTCAAAGAGGGGAGATTTCTGACATCGGGGAAAGTTTCTCCGAGAGTGCGGTCAAAGATTTCATCCGACGCTCCCAAAGCCTTGATTTTCTCACCCCACCCCGACGACGAGTGCATCGTTGGCGGGCTGGCACTGCGGCTGTTGCGTGAATCGAAATGGAATGTCCTCAACGTCGCCGTCACGCTCGGCAGCAAAAGGGAACGGCGGGTGGCGCGACTGCGTGAATTGCGAAACGCCTGTGCTTTTCTGGGATTTGGTTTGATCGTGCCGAGGGAACAAGGTCTGGAGCACATTACTCTTAAATCACGGAAGAAAAATGGTACGCATTGGAAAATGGCGGTTAGAGTCATTGCCGAAATTCTGGCGGTGCAGCGGCCGCGCGCGATTTTTGTTCCGCATGAGAACGACGGGCATCCAGCGCATATTGGCACCCATTTTTTGGTCCGGGACGCGCTTAAAACCCTGCCCGCCGGCTTCCGATGCCATGTGGTCGAAACGGAATTTTGGGCACAAATGATGAAACCGAATTTACTGGTGGAACTGGGCGTCACCGATGCCGCTGATTTGATCGCCGCGCTGGCGTGTCACGCGGGTGAGGTGCGGCGCAATCCCTATCATGCACGGCTGCCGGCGTGGATGGTTGACAATGTGCGGCGCGGTGCGGAACTGGTTGGCCGGACGGGCGGGGTGGCGCCCGATTTTGTGTTCGGCGCAATTTACCGGCTTGGGCAATGGTCGCACGGACGTTTGCTTCCGGTTCAAAGCCGGCAGGGATTTTTCCCGTGTACGACCAAGGCTGGAAAACTTTTTGCATGACAACGACAATCAGGGCTGGACGAACGTTTTGCACCTTTGCCATCCGATGGATTGAATGAAAAAGAAATTGATATGGTTGCCGGGTGTGCTGGCGGTGATTTTTGTCCTGCTGCAATTCACGAACCCAGCACGGACGAACCCGCCGGTCGTTCATGATTTTCTGGCCGCGGAAAACCCGCCGCCCCCCCTGGCCGTCCTGTTCCGCGGAGCGTGTTACGATTGTCATTCCTACGAAACCAAATGGCCGTGGTACAGCCATATCGCGCCGGTGTCGTGGTTGATTGCGAGCGACGTGGCGGGCGGGCGACGGCATTTAAATCTTTCCGACTGGCCGGTGGACGACCCGGAACGCGCCGCAAAAAGGCTGTCGAACGCCAGCGAAGAACTCGGCTACAACGAAATGCCGCCGGCCAAATATCAGTTGATTCATCCGCTGTCCCGCCTCACCGCCGCTGAGCGCCAGCAAATGATTCAATGGCTCGATCAGGAAGCTAAACGCTTGAAAACGGCCGCCGCTGCTGGAAAATAGTTCATGCTTCACAGTGAACTGATTCCCGCCCGCGAGAAAAATTCCCGCCGGCTCATGGTCATGCTGCATGGTTTGGGCGACAGCATTGAAGGCTACCGCTGGCTGCCGGAGTCCATGAACCTGCCGTGGCTGAATTATCTGCTGGTCAACGCCCCCGACGATTATTACGGCGGTTATGCCTGGTTCGATTTAAACGACATCCTGCCTGGTGTGCAGCGTAGCCGGAAACTGCTCTTCGAAGTGCTCGATGATCTGCACACGCGCGATTTTCCCGCCGGGCAGATCACCTTCGGCGGCTTTTCGCAGGGCAGTTTGATGGCCATCGACGTCGGTTTGCGTTATCCGCACCGGTTCGCGGGAATTGTCGGCCTCAGCGGCTGGGTGTGCGAGCCGGAGAATTTGTTGAAGGAAATTCCGCCGGCGGCGCGCCAACAACGGCTGCTGATGACCCACGGCACGGCGGACCCGCTTTTGCCGATTGCCGGGATCCGGCCGCAGATTCCGCTGCTCAAAGCTGCCGGCATCAATGTGGAATGGCGTGAATTTGACAAGGTACACACGATCATTGAGGAGGAACTCGTGTTGGTCCGCGATTTTGTGCGCGCCGGCTATTCTGTTGTGGGGAAGTAGCCGGCGCGCGTGGCTTCAGCGGGGGGACATGAAGGCAGGGATGGCTCCCCGAGCCGTCCAGACGCGTTGGCAGCGCGTCCTTCTCAATGAAAATGCCCATGAGCCGGCGGAGTTAAACTTCCACTTCACGGTGGGCGCCGGGGATCCAGATTTGTTCCGGCCGTGGCTCACCGGTATTTTCCCAATCCATGGCGCGGCTGACGATGTTCCGCATCTGGGCAAACCACCAGCCGGCCCGGGCCTGACGGTTCCGCGCTGCGGGATAACCGCTTCCGTTCGATGGTAATTTGTTGCCGTTGATGCCGAGTTCGAGTTGTTCGTTGTTCATACTTAGCCTTTCATTTTTGATGGCATCCTAGCGGGTGGGGTTGGACAAACGCTGTCCAAGCTAAAAGAAATCCGGGAGTATGTAGATAACGCAAATTTCGGTCGGTTGCCCAGCCAATGTCCAACCTCGTCATGGAAGATGCTTCCATGAATGACAAGAAGCATCCTGAACTTGCGAAATCGAACGTGATCAAGCACATGCCCGAAGTCTTTGGCGATGAAAAAGCTGCTGTTGAGTTCTTTGAGCGGCAACGCTGGGGTAATTCACCCGTATGCCCTCATTGCCAGAGTGCCAGCGTTTACAAGATGACGGGCCGTGCTGGTGGGCGTAATAAACGCTATCTCTGGCGCTGCCGTGCTTGCGGTGAGCAATACACCGTTCGCACCGGCGCGATTTACGAAGATTCCAAGTTACCGTTGCGGCATTGGGCCTATGGGTTCTGGCGCGTTTGCGCCAGCAAGAAGGGCGTGAGCGCGCGGGAGATTGAGCGCAACTGCCAAATTACCCACAAGTCGGCTTTGTTCCTCATGCACCGGATTCGTTTCGCGCTGACGGAAAACCAGGCGAACCGGCAGAAACTGGGCATCACGTCGGGGATCTGCGAAGTGGATGAGACTTTTGTGGGCGGAAAACCACGGTCAGGAGATTCGCGCACCGTTTTGCCCGGTTATCGCAAGAACTCCAACAAAGTTCCGGTTGTCGCAGTGGTGGAACGCAGCGGTCATGTCCGCACCAAGGTCGTGCCGAATGTGACGCAGAACAATGTGGGCCATTTTCTTTTGGAAAACATTGAGAATGGCACCATCGTCAATACCGATCAAAGCCCTGTTTATCACACCATCCTTTATCCGATTACCAAGCATCTCGGGGGCCGGCATGATATTGTGAACCATTCCAAGCAGAAATACACCCAACGCAATGAGGATGGCACCTCCTCTGGCGTGAACTGTGCCGAATCGTTCTTCTCGCTGATCAAACGTGGCCTGCTGGGAACGTTTCATGCCGTAAGCAAGGAACATCTTCACCGTTATTGTGACGAATTCGCTTTTCGCTGGGACACCCGCAAACTCAATGATGGCGAGCGTGTTGTCGAAGCAGTCAAACGCACCGAAGGCAAACGGCTGACTTATGATCAATGCGTGTGCCGAGAGTAAGTTCCCCCTCAATTTGCGTTATCTACATACTCCCGAAGAAATCCGGGAGTATGTACTTCACGCAAATGGCACATATCTGGTTTGACGATCCGGTCCGGATTGTCGATGCTCTGGCAACATGTTTGCGGCTCACAAATGGCTGGTCCTCCCCGTTTCAATTTGCGGCGGATGGCTGGCGGTTATGAGCGGTGCCGCTTCAGTTCCGTTGGCATTCTTAGCCCTCCGATCAGAAGGCTCTCCGAGATACTATTATGCCATTCTGGCTTTCCTGGCTCTTTGGGTATGCGTGGTTCGAATGGGGATGGCAAACTATGCCCTGCTTGAGAAGCAAAAGCCCAAATTCAGCATATCCTGCGGCACCGGCATTCCCGGGTGCGTGATTGACCGGCCTGGGAATAATACCCGCTATTTACGATTACTGGTGAAAACCGATTGTATCACCACCGTTCACAAATGCAGGGGATACCTTGCTAAAATTGAAAAAGGACGTCTGGTGCTGTTTGAGGATGACCGGCGGGATTTGCCATTTGCACCAGCCGAGGCTGAAGATTCTTTGGCAAAGACAATTTTCCCCAACACGCCATATCATTTGGATATTCTGGCCATGGCCGGGGGCAACGTGTACATCTGCATAAAAGGCGGGATGCCGGCATTGAGCAGCGGCGGCAAACCCATTTTTCAGGAATGCGGGGAATATCTGCTGACGGTCGGTGTTTGTGGAGAGAACGTCGCAACTCAATTTGCGAAATTAAAATTTTCCGTCAAAGACAATTGGACGGAAAACACATTGGAAATGGTCTGATCGCTGCCGGGCCGGCCTTCTCTGGGAAGCGCTTTTTGTTCACCGCAGCCAACTGCTACAGCTTCTTAAGAATCTTTCCGAATTCGCCTTCGACCGGTTCGATTTCTATCCGGCCGGTTTCGTGGGTTGCATGTGATTTGGCTTTCTTTTCCACCTTGGGTGTGCTGGTGGTCAGGGCGGGCAGCGCGGGGGCGGCCAGGAGCGATTCAGCCGGTTCGGCGTCAGGCGGTTCCGCCGCCTGGTCCGGGACGAACAAGTTACCCCGGGTTTCCAGCCATTTGGCGTAACGCTGGAACGTCCACATCCCGTGGTCGGCGCCGGTCTCGATGGCCGTGATGACTTTGAAAAATTCGCGGGTGCGGATGAAGTTTTTCACAGCATGCGTCGCCATCAGGATTTCACATTCGGGAACCAGGATATTCAAGTCCTGCCGGAAACGGAGTCGCTGGGAAATGACGGCAACGAGGCAATCGGCCAGTTGTGAGCAGACGGCGCTCTGGATTTCCGCCGGGAACGCCGAGGCGACGCGTTGGATCGCTTCGGCGCAGGACGAGGAATGTACGGTGGCCAGGACAAGATGGCCGGTCTCTGAAGCGCTCAGAGTCAGGCGCATTGTTTCCGGATCGCGCATTTCGCCGACCATGAGCACGTCCGGGTCCTCGCGCAAGGCGTCCAGCAGGGCCTGCTCGAAACTCGGGGTGTCGCGACCGACTTCGCGCTGTCGGATGTAGGCGCGACGCGGGCGAAAAGTATATTCGATGGGGCTCTCGACCGTGACGATATGCCGCGTTTCCGTCAGATTGATTTCCTGGATCAAGGCGGCCAGGGTCGAGGATTTGCCGCTGCCGGTGGGTCCGCAGATCAGAATCAGGCCGTGCGTGTTCTTGACCAGCTTTTTCAGGTCGGGCAGCAGGTTGAGTTTCTCGACGGTTGCCTGAAAGGGGGCGAGCAGGCGGATGGCCAGGCCGACTCCGCGCGACGTTTGCAGTACGTTGATGCGGCAGCGGACGCCGCGGACGGTTTTGGACAGGTCATGTGAACGCCGTTCCAGGAACGCCGGCCATTGGCTTTCGCCGATGAGCGTCCGGGCCATGTCCAGCAGGGTCTTCGGCGGAACCGGTTCGCCCGCCATCCGCAAAGTGCCCCGCACGCGCAAGGCCGCCGGCATTCCGGCCTCCAAATGCAGATCGCTCGCGCCGTTGGCCACCGCCGATTCAATCAATGATTCCAATTCCATGCAATTTGAACCTGTCTAAAGCAACACTTGGGCCAGGGAAAAGTTTTACGATTTGTTGAGGGAATTCTTCCAGGCGGCCACGGCGGCCTTGATTTCCGCAGCACAATTGGCCCGCGGCTTCACAAAGCGAGGCGTGAACCACGGGAACATCCCAATCAAATCCAAAGTGACCAGAATCTGCCCGTCACAATCAGGGCCGGAGCCGATGCCGATGGTTGGAATTGGCAGGACTTTGGTCAATTCTTGTGAGACCGGTGGTGTTACGAGTTCCAAAACAATGGCAAATGCTCCCGCCTCCGCCAGCGCCCGTGCGTCCGCCAGTAACGCCTGATGTTCCGGTTCCTGTTTGCCTTTGACGCGATAACCGCCTTCGTCAATCACGTGTTGTGGCAACATGCCCAGATGTCCGCAAAATGGAATGCCCGCGGACACTATGGCGCGAACCTGGTCGAGAATGTCGCGCCCGCCTTCGGCCTTAACGAATTCCGCGCCGGCGGTGACAAGGCGTTTTGCATTGTTGACCGCGCCTTCCGCCGTCACATAACTTTTGAACGGCAAATCCGCGCCGAATAACGCGTCGGGCTTCGCCCGCGCGGCGGCGCGCACGTGGTGCTCCATTTCGTTCATGGTTACGTGCGTTGTGTCGGGATAACCCAGCACGACCATGCCGAGCGAATCGCCGACGAAAATGATGGGAATGCCGGATTCATCGAGCAGTTTCGCCATCGGATAATCATAAGCCGTCAGCGCGGCAATTTTCTCGCCGCGGCTTTTCATCGCGCGAATTGTTTCGATCGTGATTTTGGAATTCATTGGCCCGGGGTAGGGTCGGCACGCTGCGCCGGCCGGACGCCACAGCGCGGCGCCCTTACCTTTGGAAACTGTTCAACAACTCGTCCGTCGTGGTGGTCGCCGTGCCGACCTTGCCGACGACGATGCCGGCCGCGTGGTTCGCCAGCCTCGCCGCTTCCAGCGGTGAGGCCCCGGCGACAATCCCCAGCGTAAATGTGGCGATGACCGTGTCGCCCGCGCCGGAAACATCGAACACCTCCTGCGCCACGGTCGGGATATGGACCGGCTGCTGCCCGCGCTGGCAAAGCAACATACCCGATTCGCCGAGCGTGACGAGCAGGACGGCCGGGCGGAGTTCGTTGAGCAGGCGTTCGGCGGCGAGCATGAGATTCCTGTCAGCCAGCGGATTGGGACAGCGCGTTTCGTCCGTCAGATTCACCAATTCAAAAGCCTCCTTGCGGTTCGGCGTGATGAGCGAAAGGCCGGCCAGGTTCAAGCGATGAACGGGTTTGGGATCGAAGCTCAACCAGACACCTCGCGCGCGGCAAAGTGCTTTGAGCTCATTGAGCAGCGGCTGGGTAACGACGCCCTTGCCGTAATCGCCAACAATCACGTCGCGGGTTTCGCGGTCAATACGGACCACCTGCTGCTGGTGGGCGACGATGCGGGTTTTGACGCTGGTCGGGCGGGCGGCATTGGTCAACAGGCCGCCGCAGCGGATCTTTTGCCCGCTGAGCAGGTCCTTCAAGCGCCGGCCGTTTTCATCCCGGCCAATCATGCCAAAAACCTCGGTGAAGACATTGAGCGCCGCCAGGTTGCGCGCGACATTGGCCGCGCCGCCCGGCATGAAGCTTTCACGTTCGAATTCCACGACCGGCACCGGCGCCTCGGGCGAAATGCGCGAGACACCGCCCCAGATGAAGTGGTCGAGCATCACATCGCCGATGACCAGAATGCGGGCCCGGTTTCCGGCCGTCAGCAGTCTTCGGACGCGCTCAACCGATAGTGTGGTGTTATTCACGACCATCTTTTAACCCGTATTGGCGGGTGAGGGAAACAAAGAATTAAGGCCGGGACGGCGAAAAAAATTCCGCGCCGACGGTAATGAACCGGAGGCGCGGACGCGGCGTCTGATTTTGAGCGGGGTCAGAACGTCCAGGTAAAGCTGATGACAACCGAGTGGGTGAAGAAGCCCTTTTCTTTAACCGTATAATCCGTGGTATTGGAGCCGACCGTCTGGCTGAAGCTCCAGCTCGGGTCCGTCGTGCCGAGAAATTCGTACGCGAGGTCAAGGGAAGCATTTTCGGTCAGCCGGTATTCCAGCCCGGCCTTTGCCTGATAGGCGAAGGCAAAATTATAGTTGCCCAGGTTATATCCACTGGCGCTGTAGGAAAGAATGGAGACTGCTCCGCCTCCTCCGATTCCCACATAGGAAGACCAGGGGCCTTTGAAAGGAATCCGGTAAACGGCGTTCAACAGGATGGGAACTGTATAGGTGTCGATCGTCACATTGGCCGGATAGGGCTGGCTGTTGCCGGAGGAATTCCAAATAAGCCCGGTGTTAAATTCTGCGGCCCATGATCTGTTGAAATTGTAACCCAGGGCAACGTCTCCCCGGACACCCAGGTTGAATGACGTCTTCTGGCTTGAAGTCGTGGCCGGAGGCGTGCCCGAAAAAACGGTCGTTTCGACTGTTGAGTTCTGTTGATACGCACCGCCGAAGTTGACATCGGCATACAGATTTGACTCGGGAAGAAACTGTGAACCCTCGGTTTGGTCCTGGCTCGGGGCCTGCTGGGCCTGGATTTGGGCCGGGGGAGGCGTTTGAGCCGCCGGAGGAGGTTTCTGAGTCGGAGAACTGGGGATCGTATAAACGGTTGATCCTTGTGAACCTTTCGTCCATGCCTGTGCGAAACCAGCCTCCGTGGACAGGACTAGAACAGCAACGACGATTGTGATTGAACGAACGTTCATTTCCAGTTGGCGACGACCAGCAACTCTAATGCCATGGCGATTGGATGCGAATGTTTCTGAACACTTGACGCACAAAAAAAGCGCTTTGGACTCCGAAAATAAACCTTGGGAGAAATAAAGGTGTGACTTCGTGGATGACTTCGAACGCGACACCGCTTCGTTATTTCGCGGGAATTCACTCCGGTGCCTAAAATTTGATTTGTCTGTCCTGTAAAATTCTCGCGCCTTCGTGCCAAAGTTGGTCCGTATCATTAATCCAGAAACGCTGTCAGCGGACTGGTGGCACTGGCGGTTTCGGTCCGCGCAGCGAGACCGGTTTCGTAGGCGGCGCGTCCGGCTTCGACCGCGTTTTTGAAGGCAATCGCCATGCGGTTCGGATCGCTCGAAACGGCGATGGCGGTGTTGATGAGCACCGCGTCCGCGCCCAGTTCCATCGCCTCGGCGGCGTGGCTCGGTGCACCGAGACCCGCGTCCACAACCACGGGCACCGTCGCCTGCTCGATGATGATGCGGATTTGGTCCCGCGTTTGCACTCCGCGGTTCGAACCGATGGGCGAGCCGAGCGGCATTACCGTCGCGCAACCGGCGTCCTGCAACCGTTTGGCCAGCACCGGGTCGGCGTTGATGTAAGGCAGGACGGTGAACCCTTCCTTCACCAGAATTTCCGCGGCGTTGAAAGTTTCCACCGGATCGGGCAGCAGATAGCGTGGGTCGGGATGGATTTCGAGTTTCACCCACTTCGGCAAACCGGCGGCGGCGGCGAGGCGCGCGAGCCGGACGGCTTCCCCGGCGTTCATCGCGCCGCTGGTATTGGGCAGCAACAAATATTTCTTCGGGTCGATGAATTCCAGAATGTTCGCAAACGGGTCGTGTTGACCGGTCAAATCGGCGCGCCGCAGGGCGACGGTGACCAGTTCCGCGCCGCTGGCGTCCAGCGCATCGCGCATGGCTTCCGGCGACGAGAACTTTCCCGTGCCCAGGATCAGGCGGGACCGGAGAATTCTGCCGGCGATGACCAATGGCTCGTTCATTTATGATTTACGATTGACGGTTAACGATGGGCGGGTTTTCAGCCACGCCAGTCAAACGACATTTCAACAGTTTAAGATTAAATGGCCGCTTGTCGAGACGGGAAGGGGGGGATCCACCCGGATGAACACAGATAAACGTGGATAACGCACCTGACGGCCCAATTATCGGAAAGTGGCAAGCGCACCCTGTTCGGCGTAGCGGCTTCCGGGCAGAGAGCCGCATTATTTTATTTTGGAGAGGGCGGCTTTCTGCCGAAAGCCGCTACAGCTTGATGACTGCCAACTTGGAGTGAGACGCGACGTGTCGTCGCATCGAAGGCGGGGACAAGTCCGCGCACTCCAAATTCGGTATCCATCCGTGGTTGAAGCTCACGGCGTGAGGGTGACGTGGTCGAGAAGGGCGGAGTTGAGTTCCGAATTGTTGTGCGCGGTGACGGTAAGCCCGACATAGACGGTCCGGCTCATCGGCACCTCAATGCTGTCCACCGCCTTCCAGTCGTGCCCGTCCTTGGAAACGTAGCCGGTGAACCGGTCGCCGGCGCGGACCAAGCGCACCCAATAGGGAACGACCGCCGGCGGACCGTCGGTGTTCCAGGTGAGTCCGCCAGTCTGAAGGCGCCTTTGGAAGGCCGAGCTTCCGCCAGCGGTAATGACCATCAATGCGTCTTTCGCGCCGGACGAAAAATTTTCCCGGACCATGACGCCGGCCTTGGCCCACGGATCAGTGTATTGCATCGAAACCACCCGTGCGATGATTTGCCCATCACCGGTCAGTGATGTGGCGGCGAAATGGCAACCGTCGGCAGTCCCCCAGATATCGGTACCCGAGGCGATGAGATTGAAACGGTCATTCAAAAAACTGGCGTCACCGGTCAGGCCGACGCTGCCGATATCCGCGTTCGTCCAACCCGGCGGCAGCGACGGTGCGATCGGGGACAGGGAATTAATCCATTCGGCGATGGTGGAAACCGCCGGTTGATCCACCCGGTTTCGGGCCAGTGGCGGCATTTGGAGGTCGCCCAGGATGCTGATGCGATGTAACAGGACGGATTTGGCCGTGCTTCCGGGCACAACGATCTTCGCGCCGGGAATGCCGAGCGGATTGGCCACCGGGCCGTTGAGGATGGCCTGTTTTGCCAGTGGCGTGTCGAAGCGCGCGTCAAAAAACGCCTCGACACCGCCGGGTCGATGACATTGCGCGCAGTTGGCGTCAAGATAGGAACGGGTGCGCAGTTCGAGCGACGCGGACTGGTCGGTCACCGCCACCAGTTTGGCGAGCCGCGGGATGGCGGATTCGTCGAGCGGGGTATCAAACAAGCCGATGTGGTTCCAGGCGCGAAGCTGGTTGTCGGTCACGCCGTTGGGGTACTTGAAATCACCGTTAAGCTGGCGGGTTTTGACGCCGAGCACCCCGCCCGACGCATGCGTATGGCAGGTCAGGCAATCCTGTCGTCCGGGATAAAACCAGCGCTGGGTGCGCGTGCCTTCGGCGGTTTTTATTATGATGTTTTCGTTGATGCCCGCCGTTACCAGGTCCGCGTCACTTAGATCGGGGCGCCATTTGTAAGTGGCGCCGTAGACCGTGTCGTTGGTGTCCCGGACCAGCAGGCGTGTTTCCAGCCGGCGCAGGATTTTTGGATTGGTGTCATCCACGGGCAGATCAAAATTTTTCACAAACACGGTGCCTGGCGGAAACATCCATTCGCCATTATGCGCGAAATGGATGGTGGTGCCGGCCGGCAGCGCCAGCCAGCGGGTTTTGACGGCGCCATCCGACCAGAGAGGGGTGTTGACGCTGTAAGGAACGAGAGCCGGATCAGGTGTGAGCCGCGCCAGCTCGCGGAACGCGCCGGTTTCGGAAAGCAGTTTGGGAAACGGATGGGTGGGTGGCGGCGGGCCGCCGCGCGCCAGGGTGAAAATCCGCCCGCCAATGCTGCTCATCTGGCAAAAATAAATTTCGCCGGCGGCATCCAGGCCGAAAGACGAAAGGCCGGTATAATCGGAGCCGGAATTGGGCCCGGCGCCCTTGGGCATCACACAGAGGAGGTTCTTCCTGACCGGGGTGGTGGTTTCGTCCATGGCCCAAACGATCCGCATGACGTTGTCCCCGAAGATGTATTTGCCGCCCAGGTCGGCGGCGAATTTTTTACCGCGATAAACATAACCGCCGATGACCGCGCGCCCGTCGGTGTGCGGATAATCCAGCAGCGGTCCGCGGCTGATGCCGATGCAGGTTGCGGGCATTTTGCCCAATGTCCCTTCACAGTAAGGCCACTGAAAATTCAAGCCGGATTCGCCCGGTTGAATCACATCCACCTCTTCGCGAGCGCTTTCGCCGACGTCACCGATGAAAATCCGTCCCGTGGGCGGGTCGTAGGTCATCCGGTGCGGGCTGCGCAGGCCGAGGCAGAAAAATTCCTCCAGCACATTGGATTGGCCGACAAAGGGATTGTCGTTGGGAATGAAATAATTCGCGGAGTGTCCGTTGAGCGGCTGGCGCGGAATCGGATGGCTGATGGCGCCGCCACGGCAATCGACATCCAACCGCAGCACGCCGCCATATAAACTTTTGTTGATGACTTGGTCATTATCGCCCACGGAGTTGTCGCCTATGGTCAAATAAAGGAATCCGCTTTTCGGATGAAAAAACATGCCGCCGCCGTGATGCCAAACGGTCTGGTCGGCCAGATCAATCAGAATGGTTCGGGAACCCGGAATCGCCACGCCCTGGTCATCCAGCGTGTAGCGTTCGAGCCGGTCATGGTAATTGCCGATGGACGGCGGACGGGTCGTCGGGCTGCCGCCCACCATGCCGGGCGGGCACCAGGTGTAATAGACAAAGACGTAGTGATTCGTCGCAAAACCCGGATGAAACGCCACGCCCAGCAGGCCGGAATCGTCCCAGCCCTGGCATTGGTTGCTGAGATCGAGCACAAGTTTTTTTTGCGTCGTGCCCGGATCATTTTCAAACGTCCAGACGCGGCCTTCGCGTTCCCAGACGCAGAGTTGGTCCGAACCCGGCACGAAGGTCAAGCCGACCGAGTTGGTGAACAGCAGGTTGGGGAACGCCACCACCGCCGACCAGTCGCCCGAAATGCCCGGAGCAGTTTCCGGCATTGTGCCGTTCAAGAACGGTCCGATGGCCGGGCGCGAATCCAGTCCGTAGGGGCCGGCCATGGCGGAAAAGGCAAAACCCAGCAGCAAGACGAAACCGGAAAACCATTCGCCACGCGCTTGGGACCCAGGAAGCAGGTGTTTCACAAATTAAAACACGCACAAGATTCTCTGTCCCCGCCGCCGCGTCAAATTTTTAGTGTTCATTTCCCCGGCGCGAATTTAGCTTGGAGGCATGTTTCGTCCCTGCATCGACCTGCATGAAGGCAAAGTGAAGCAAATTGTGGGCGGCACGCTCGAGGGGGCGGGTCGCCTGCGGACGAACTTTGTTTCCGAGAAATCGGCCGCGTGGTTTGCCGGGCTTTATCGGCAGGATGCCTTGAAGGGCGGCCACGTCATCCAGCTCGGTCCCGGCAATGAAACCGAAGCCCGCGCGGCGCTGGCCGCGTTTCCGGGCGGACTGCAAATCGGCGGCGGAGTCAATGCGTCCAATGCGCGCGGCTGGCTGGATGCCGGTGCGTCGCATGTCATCGTTACGAGCTGGGTTTTTCGTGAAGGTCGCCTGGATGAAGGCCGGCTGGCGGAGTTGGTCAAAATTATCGGCCAATCACGGCTCGTACTGGATTTAAGCTGCCGGCGGCGGGGTGAGGATTATTTCGTGGTCACCGACCGGTGGCAAAAGTTTACACAATTAACCATTGGCCCGGACACGCTGAAGAAACTGGCCCGCCGCTGTGCAGAATTTTTGATCCACGCGGTGGACGTGGAAGGTCTTTGCCGCGGGATTGACCGGGAACTGGTGGAGAAACTCGGGCAATGGACACCGATCCCGACGACCTATGCCGGCGGCGCCACTTCGTTGACCGACCTGGAAGAGGTCATGCGGTTGGGGCAGGGGAAAATCGATCTGACCATCGGCTCGGCGTTGGATATTTTTGGTGGCACCGGCGTCTGCTACGCCGACGTGGTAAAATTCAACCGCCGCCAGATGGAAAAATCCGGCGGCGGTTGAGATAATCGAAGACTGCCTTTATTTGACCTCTTCAATTTTGGAGGCAACCATTAATTCCTTGCCGTCCTTTTCGGAAACCGTGCCGGTCACGGTCACTTTTTCACCATCATTCTGACAAATGTTGGAGTGGAAGTCTTTGGCCACCTTGTTCATCGTCAGAAAGTAGTTCACTGTTTTGCCGTCCTTATCAACTTGCAGCACGTCCTGGCACTCCGGGGTGATGTGCAATTTACACTTGCCGCAGACCATCATCCCATTGAGGGTGACGTCAGTACTGTCGGCGCCCAGCACGCGCGCCGTGAACGTTGCCGCCAGGAGCCCGGCGGCGAGGGTGAGGAACCATTTGGATTTTTTCATAGGTTGCTTAATTTATCGTATATATAGATTAAACATCAGAATTAAGACAGCTTAACCCTGGCTTTTATTCAAGGAAAAAGCAAGCAATTAACCCGCCTGCGTCGGCGTGGCGAACAATTCGGCAATCACAATTTGAAATTCCGGAATGAGCGCCTCTCCCAGCACCTCGCTTCCGGCCAGGATGCCCTTCAGCACCAGCCCCCATTCGGTGCAGTGGTAAATCTCCACGTTGTCATAGCGCGGGTCAACCATCCACAGCCGCGGTACGCGGATGTCTTCGTAAAGCTGTTTTTTGATGACGGTATCGGCCTGATGATCTTCCCGGCTGATGATCTCCGCCGCGAGCCAGAGTTTGCCGGTGGCGACGGTGACGAGGGCGAGGTCGGGGCAGATCGCCGTTGCCGGGGAGACGCGGACTTTGGTGCGGGGGGCCAGCAGTTGCGTAGCCGGCAGATTGGCGACACTGGCGGTCATCAGCCGGTGCAGGTGTTCACAAATCGCCTCGTGCCGCGCGCCCGGGGCGGAACGCGGGAGGGTTTCTCCGTTCAGGATTTCCTCATATGGCCGGCTCATTCCGCAGAGCAAACCAGTGATTGGCGGGGCGGGCAAGCAGCCTTTTTTATCGAAAACAGCGCTTGCCAAAAGCGCCGCGCAAGGTTACTCTCTGCGCTCTTTTGAATTATTATTTATGGCAGTAAGAATTCGCATGAAACGCGTGGGGACCAAGAATGCCCCGGTATTTCGCATTGTAGTAGCGGACGGCCGCAGTCCGCGCGATGGCAAGTTCATCGAAGAAATCGGCACTTATCAGCCGTTGAAAAAGGGCGACAATTTTTCGCTGAATCTGGACCGTGCCCGATATTGGCTGGGCAAAGGTGCACAGCCCAGCGAGACGGTGGCCAGTTTCATCAAGAAAGCAGGCAAGGCGACTGCGGCGGCCTGATTCAATTTTTTGCGCCATGCAGGCCTTTTTGGAATACGTCGTCAAGGGACTGGTGCAAAATCCTGATACGGTTTCCATTACACCGGTGGAACGCGAAGGGATGACAGTTTACGAGATCCGTCTGGAGCGGCAGGACGTCGGCAAAATCATTGGCCGCCACGGCGTGACGATCAACGCCATCCGGTCGTTGTTGCTGGCCGGGAGCGCCAAAAAAGGCGTGCGTTGCTCGGTGGAAATAGTCGAGGACAAGCCGGCGAGTTAGGCGGAATTTCAGCACGTTGCCGATGAAAATTGACGTGCTCACATTATTTCCGGCGATGTTCGCGGGGCCGCTCGATGAAAGCATCATCAAGCGCGCGCGGTCATCGGGTTTGCTGGATTTAAATATCCACAATCTTCGGAACTGGGCCCACGACCGGCATAAGACGGTGGACGACCGGCCGTTTGGCGGCGGGCCGGGGATGTTGTTGAAACCAGAACCGCTCTTCGAGGCGGTGGAAGCCTTGCGGCACAAAGGCACCCGCGTGATATTGCTGTCGCCGGCCGGCCGAAAATTCGACCAGGCCATGGCGCGGGAGCTGGCCGGGCGGAAACATTTGTTGCTCGTGACCGGTCATTACGAGGGCTTTGACGAGCGCGTGCGGGAAAGGCTGGCGGACGACGAATTGTCCATCGGGGATTACGTGCTGACGAACGGCGCGTTGCCGGCGATGGTGGTGATTGATGCGGTAACCCGGTTGCTGCCCGGGGTCCTGGGCCACGACGAGAGTTCGGTGGATGAATCGTTCAGTCCGGGTCGCTCGGGACTGGAATATCCGCAATACACCCGCCCCGCGGAGTTCCGCGAAATGCGGGTGCCGGACGTATTGGTTTCCGGCCACCACGCCGAGATTGAAAAATGGCGGCGGGAACAGGCAAAGCGGCGGACGAAAGAACGGAGACCGGATTTATTATAGGAGCCGACGCAAGGAGGCTCCAGAAGACGAAGAATTAAAAGATGAAGTTGAGCCTCGTCGCCCTGGCTCCTGCGGAAAATGAAGATTTATGAACCAGACATTGTTGGAAAAAATTGAATCGGAACAGTATCGCAAAGACAAAACCGATTTTGCGGTCGGCGACAGCGTGCGCGTGCATACCAAGGTGGTGGAAGGCGAGAAGGAACGCATCCAGATTTTTTCCGGAGTCGTCATCGGGAAACGCGGTCACGGCCTGAATGAGACCTTTACGGTCCGCCGTATCAGCTACGGCGAGGGTGTCGAGCGCGTGTTTCCCCTGCACTCCCCGCGCGTGGATAAGATCGAAGTCGAACGCAAGGGTGAAGTCCGCCGGGCCAAGCTGACTTATTTGCGCAAACGCCTGGGCAAGGGCGCGACCCTCGTGCGCGAGCGCGAGGAAAAGGCCGTTGCCGAACCGGCCGCCAAATAAGCAAAACTTCAGACTTTCAAAGCGGGGCCCTGGCCCCGCCTTTTTTGTGGTCTTCTGCCGTCAGGCTATTTGTCTGAACCCCGGGCTGCGGCGGCAACGGCCAGTTGGGTTTTTACGAATTGCCCGAAAATGGTCGGTTCGTAATTCCAGTTTTTGATCAAGGTCGGCCCGGCAGACGTATGCAGGTCCCAGGCAGTCCAGTGAAGATGATGCGCTTCCGTATAGGTCATCAAGTTGCGGGCGTAGTCGAGACCGTTCGTGTTGCCAAAGCTACGTCCGCCGAAACCCCATTCGCCGACGTAAACCGGGTATTTACCGCTGACTTCGCCAAAGCATTTGTCCCAGTTCTTTTTGTTCGGATAAGGGTGGGTTTCGTAGAAATAATTCGTTCCTTCAATGGCGGAACCTTGCAGCACGCCGCTCAAGTCGTAACCCCAATCCAGCCCGCTGACGGTCACGATGTTTTGTGCGCCGGTCGCGCGGACCGTGTCGTAGAGCTTTTGCATTCCGACAGCTTCGTAGGTGGTGGCCGTCTGGTCAGGATTCCATCGGGCCGGAATATCGGTGGCAATGCCGCCATTACGCCAGACCGCCCACGGCACGTCGTGAGGCTCGTTGTAGAGGCCGAAGATGACGTTGGGATGGTTTTTATAGCGCGTGGCCAGGTCTTGCCAGAAGATCACGGAATTTCGATCCGGCAGGTTGTGTTGTCCGAGCTTGCCGCCTTCATTGACCCACAGGCCGCAATCCGACCAGTGTAAATCCAGATCAATGTAAACCCGGGCGGCGGCGCAGGTTTCCACCAGATTGTCCACGATGGCCCGATAAGCTGCGCCACCGTCCGTCTGATCTTTCATTTTACCGAACCATCGGTCCTGCGCCAGGGGCAGGCGGATCAAGTTGACCTTCCAATCGGTAATGGTGCGTTGGACGGATTCCTGCACATGGTCGCCATCGTTCCGCCATTCCAACGACGCGATATTGACACCGTAAAGCCACACCGGCCGGCCGCTGGCATCCAGGGTCCGGGTCCCTTCAGTGTGCAGCTGCATCGCTGCGAGGGCGGGATCGTACGGGCGTGTCTGAATGGCGGAGAGCCCGTTTTCTGCCGGCTGGCCTGTTCCTACCGAGTAAAAGAGAGCCACCACGGCCAACGCAGCCGGGCCGGGCAGAAATGAATTGAGGTTGCACATGGGAAAGCCTTATCAGCCGGCTTCCGGCCAAATCAAACGCAAAATATGCAATCGGCAAAGGACCGGGTGGTCATCGGAAGAGACGGGAAGTCGGTTGTCCCGTCAAAGTTCCTCCGGCCTGGACATCAAATCCGCGACGCGCTGGAGCAACCGGCCGGCGGCACCGCCGTCGAGCACCCGGTGATCGAAGCTTAAGGTCAGGTTCGCCTCCATGATCGGAATGAACTGGCCTTTCACCGAATCCCAACTTGGAGCGTGGCGGGCTGCGCCCATGCCCAGTACGAGGGTTTGTTCCGGCAGCGGAATCGGCGTTGCCCATTCCAGGCCGAACGTGCCGAAATTGGTGACCGTGGCGATGGAACCACCGGTGGCATTGGGAGGCAGTTTGCGGTCGCGCGCCATTTTGACCAGTTCATCGTAAGGCGCAATCAAGTCCTTTAACATCCGTTTGTCCGCGTTACGAATGACGGGGACCAGAACGCCGTCCTCGGCCTCGACGGCGAAGCCGATGTCAATTGCCGAGGGATGCACAATTTTGGTGCCGACCAGCCGGCCGGCCGGTGCGCTGTTTTCCGCCAGGGCTACGGCCACTGCGCGCAAGGCGCAGAGCGCCGGTCCGGGTTTGGGCCGGGCCACCCGGCGGTAGGCAAACAGCGGGTCGAGACAAACCGGCATGCCGACATGCGCAAGGGGCCGGGTCCAACTGCGCCGCATCGCGTCCGCCACGGTTACACGCATCGTGGAGGCCTGGCTCATCTTTTGTTTCTCGAGCAGCGCGATGAATTTTTCGAAATCC
>Ga0335083_10002575_pt1 | contig 23875 bp, 24 predicted proteins | sample Lox_Sample_42_FD_206716 | JGI IMG/M metagenome (GOLD analysis project Ga0335083, IMG submission 206716) | Soil microbial communities from Loxahatchee National Wildlife Refuge, Florida, United States - Lox_Sample_4.2 | ecosystem: Environmental > Terrestrial > Soil > Wetlands | place: USA...
GTGCCGGCGAGGACGAGGACACGTACGCGTACGGCGAGCCGACCCGCGAGTTCGCGGCTGCGAAGCCATCCGCGACGACCGCAACCGATGCGCAGACGGACACCGATGTCGAGACGGACACCGATGCCGAGACGGACACCGATGCCGAGACGGACACCGACGCCGAGGACGAGTCGCCGTCCGGCGACACGGCCGGCACCCCCGGCACGTCCGGCACGAAGCCGGGCACCAGCCGGGTCACCGTCGTACCCGGCGTCCCCAGGTATCACGAGCCGAACTGCATCCTCATCCGCTTCATGCCCGACGACGACGTGCAGAAGATGACGATTCCCGAAGCCAAGGACGTCGGCTGCACCCCCTGCGCCGCCTGCCAGCCCGAGGGATAACAGCAAGAAGCCTGCCATGATCACGGAAACTCCGGTCCTGACGGAAATAAAGAACGCCAGAGACGCACAGAGTTTCCGCGGTAATCGGAATTTCCGTGATCACGCCCAAGTGCCACCGTGCCGCGCGACTAGAAACGTGCAATCGGCAATAATTCGGGCGCGGTCGGCGGGCAATCCTCTGCCGCCAAACGACATATACCGATTTCCGGTGGGGACAAAAGTGCTCAAATAGGACAGTCGGCTAGCGCAAACGCAGTACCTGAGCTCCGCCGGACAGCCTCCGCCGAAGCCCAGCCCTCGAATGCCCAGCCGCTGAATGCCTAGTCCCCGCCGAATGCCCGCTGACAAAGTCATCCGCCGGCGGCGATGGCCAGCCAGAACCGCAGGCCGAGCCCGTCGTCCGCGAACGCGTGCCACGCCCCGTCGCCAGAACCCGCCCCGCCAGACCCCGCACCGCCGTCAGGAACCGAACCTGGCCCGAACGACACCGCGAGCACCTCACCCGCGATCAGCGCGCCGTGCGCGTCCAGCGCAGCCGCGACCTCGCCCTCGGGCGAAGCCGCCCAGCGCACCCTGATCCGGTCGCTGACCTCGAGCCCAGCGGACTTGCGTGCGTCCTGAATAAGCCGCACCACTTCACGCGCATACCCCTCCGCGCGCAGCTCGTCGGTCACCGTCAGGTCCAGGGCCACCGTCTCGCCGCCCGCCGTGGCCACGCCCCAGCCCTCGAGCGGCGTCTGCGTCACGACTAGGTCTTCCGCGGACAGCGTGACAGGCCCGAGCGACGGAACCTCGACAACAGCGGTCCCGCCGTCGGACGCCACCGCGTGCGCGAGCGAGGCCGGGTCGGCGGCGCGGATTGCGGCCGCCACGGCCTGGGTCGACGACCCGAACCTGCGGCCGAGCGAGCGGAACTCCGGCTTAACCGTGTAGCTGACGAGTTCACGACCTTCCTCGTCGATCGAGGAGATCGCGCGGACGTTGAGCTCGTCGGCGATCAGGTCGCGCAGCGCCGGCGCGAGTGAGCCGAATCCCGCCGCGCCGACCAGGGCGCGCGACAGCGGCTGCCGCGTCCGCACGGAAGCCGCGGACCGCGCCGACCTGCCCAGCTCGGCGAGCCGCCGGACCAGCGCCATCTGCGCGGACAGCGACGGGTCGATCAGCTCCGCGTCGAACGACGGCCACGACGCGAGGTGCACGGAAGCGGGCTCGCCGGACGGCCGCAGCACGCCCCACAGGTAGTCGGCAAGGAACGGCGCGACCGGCGCGAGCAGCTTGGTCACCGCGATCAGCGCGGTGTGCAGCGTGGCGAACGCCGACGCGCCGTCCGCGCTGGCGGGCCCGTCCCAGAACCGCCGCCGCGACCGTCGCACGTACCAGTTGGACAGGTCGTCGATGAGCGCGGCGAGCCGCCGTCCCGCGGCGGCCGTGTCGAAGGTCTCGAGGAGCACGGTCACGTCCCTGACACAGGCGTGCACCTCCGCCAGCAGCCAGCGGTCAAGCAGCGGCCGCTCGCCAGCCGCGGGCGCCAGCTCCGCCGCCTCGGGCGTCCAAGGCCCGCCAGCACCGCCGGAGCCCGAGCCGGAGCCCGAGCCGGAGCCCGAGCCGGAGCCCGAGCCGGAGCCCGCCGAGCCGGAATCAGCGGAGCCGGAATCAGCAGAGCCGGAATCAGCAGAGCCGGAATCAGCAGAGCCCGCCGCATTCGCGTACAGCACGAGGAACGACGCGGTGTTCCAGTAGGTGAGCAGCACCTTCCGCACGATCTCGTCGAGCACGCCAGGCCCGATCCGCCGCTGCCCCCACGGCGACCCGGACGCGGCGAAGAACCAGCGCACCGCGTCCGCCCCATGGGAGTCCATCAGCCCCATCGGCTCGATGACGTTGCCGAGATGCTTGGACATCTTCCGTCCGTGGGAGTCCATGACGAGCCCGAGACAGACGACGTTCTCGTAAGAGGACTGCCCGAACACCAGCGTCCCGACGGCCATCAGCGAGTAGAACCAGCCGCGCGTCTGGTCGATCGCCTCGCAGATGAACTGCGCGGGATAAGCAGAAGAGAACGACGAGAGGTTCCGGTGCGGCGCTCCCCACTGCGCGAACGGCATCGATCCCGAGTCGAACCAGACATCGGTCACCTCGGGGACGCGCACGGCGGAAAGCCCGCAGGAAGGGCAGGGGAACGTCACGTCGTCCACGTACGGCCGGTGCGGATCGAGCCCGGACAGGTCGCGCCCGGCGAGCTCGCCGAGCTCGGCCAGCGACCCGACGCAGGTCACGTGCTCCGACGGGCATTCCCACAGCGGCAGCGGCGTTCCCCAGTACCTGGTCCGCGACAGCGACCAGTCGACGTTGTTGCGCAGCCACTCGCCGTACCTGCCGTCCTTGATCGCCGGCGGCTGCCAGTTGGTCTTCTCGTTCTCCGCGAGCAGCTGCTCCTTGACCGCGGTCGTCTTGATGTACCAGGAGGGCAGCGCGTAATACAGCAGCGTGGTGCCGCACCGCCAGCAGTGCGGGTAGCTGTGCACGTGCCGCTCGGCGGCGAACAGCAGCCCGCGCTCGGCGAGGTCGGCGGTCAGCGGCTGGTCGGCGTCCTTGAAGAACAGCCCGCCGACCAGCGGCAGCCCCTCGGTGAACCGCCCGTCAGGGCGCACCGGGTTCACGATCGGCATCGCGTTGGCCCGGATGGCGGCCAGGTCGTCGGCGCCGAACGCCGGCGCCATGTGCACCAGGCCGGTCCCGTCCTCCGTTGTCACGAAGGTGCCGCTCACCACCCGGTGGGCACCGGGAATATCGATGATCCCGAACGGTGGAGCGTATCTCGCACCAAGCAACTCCGCGCCCCGGAGCGTGGTGAGCACGTGCCATCCTTCGCCGAGCACGCGCGGCCACAGCGCCTCGGCGACCACGACCTTGTCCCCGTCACCTGCTTCCCCGGGGGGACGACCCCCCCATACCCCCCCGCTCCGCTTTCCCGGGGGGACGACCCCCCCATACCCCCCCGAGACCCCCCGGGCGGCGGAACGGCGGGCAATGACGTACTCGACGTCCGGGTGCACGGCGATCGCGGTGTTGGACACGAGCGTCCACGGCGTCGTCGTCCAGACGAGCAGGTCGGCGCCGACCAGGTGCGGGTTCGCGTCCTGCGGGACCGCGGTGATGCGGAACCGCACGGTGACCGACGGGTCGGCGACCTCGCGGTACACGTCGGGCTGGCCCATCTCGTGGTCGGAGAGCGGCGTGCCGCACCGCGGGCAGTACGGGCTGATCCGGAAGTCCCGCACCAGCAGGCCCTTGTCGTAGATGCTCTTCAGCGCCCACCAGACCGACTCCACGTACGACGCGTCCATGGTGCGGTAGGCGGTGGACAGATCGATCCAGTAGCCCATCCGGGTGGTGAGCGCGGAAAACGCGTCCACGTGCCGCAGCACCGACTCGCGGCACCGCTCGTTGAACTCGGCGACGCCGTAGGCCTCGATGTCCTTCTTGCCGGAAAGGCCCAGTTCCTTCTCGACGGCGACCTCGACGGGCAGCCCATGGCAGTCCCAGCCGGCCTTGCGGACCACGTGGAAGCCCTGCATGGTCTTGAACCGGGGGAACAGGTCCTTGAATACCCGCGCCTCAATGTGATGCACGCCCGGCATGCCGTTCGCCGTCGGCGGCCCCTCGTAGAACGTCCAGCGTGGCGCGCCCTCGGTCTGCCGCAGCGAGGTGTCGAACGTGCGGTCCCTGTTCCACCTGGCGAGCATCTCGTGCTCGATCGCGGGCAGGTCCGGCTGGGCAGGCAAAGCGGGCATCGGCTCGCCCGGCTGACGCTGCGCCGCCTGGTCCTTCAGATCCGACACTCGTTAGGCCCCCGATCGCGGTTGTCTTCCGGGGCACGACCCCCATACCCCCGTACCCCCCGAACTGCGCGCCATCGTATCGGGTGCGCCTCCGCCGGCCGTACTGGTATTCCCCGGCTTGATTCTCCGCCAGGCGCGAACGGCGGAATGTCTGACGCGTCCGGGAATGTTTGCTCTCGTGGATGCCGGCTAAGGCACCGCCTGGACTCGCCGTTCAGCTGTTACCGAACGAGTTTGCGGGTGGGCCTGCCGAGCCGTATCCTCCGTTGTCTGTCCGAATCTACGATCCGAGGAACCGAACATGACCGCTGCGCCTTACAGCGCCGCCGATCTGCCGGTGCGGCCGGGCGAGGAGCCGTGGTCCGATGCCGAACTCGGCCAGCTCCGTGTCGAGCTAGAGAAGGAAGCGGTCGCGCTGCGCGCCGAGCTCGGCGAGTCACAGGCGCAGATCGCCGCCCGCCTGGGCGACGCGGCGACCGAAGCCGGGGACGACGAGGCCGACGCGAGCTCTAAGCTGTTCGAGCGGGAGCATGAGCTCGCGCTCAGCAACAACACGCGCGAGCTGCTCGAGCAGACCGAGCACGCCCTGGTGCGGATCGAGGCCGGAACATATGGAGTGTGCGAATCGTGCGGCAAGCCGATAGGGAAGGCGCGGCTGCAGGCGTTTCCGCGCGCGACCCTCTGCGTGACGTGCAAGCAGCGCCAGGAACGCCGCTGACCTCCTCCGGCGCGCCCGAGGGCGAGGCTGCCCAGGTCAAGGCAGTACCGGGCGCGGCGGGCCGGCCGCGGCGGGTCGCCGTGCTCGCCGCCGTCGCGGCGTTCGTGCTCGTCGCCGACCTGGTGAGCAAGGCACTGGTGGTCGCGCACCTGCGGCCGGAGGAGCCGGTCCACCTGGTCGGCAACGTGCTGATGCTGTGGCTGACCCGCAACCCTGGCGCCGCGTTCAGCGTGGGCACCGGCGAGACGGTCGTGTTCACGGCGATCGCGCTCGCGGTCGTCGTCTACATCACGCGGACCGCGCGGAAGCTGTACTCGGTGGGCTGGGCGGTCGCACTCGGACTGCTGCTCGGCGGCGCGATGGGCAACCTGGGCGACCGTATCTTCCGCGCGCCTGGCCTGTTCCGCGGCAACGTGGTGGACTGGATCGCGGTGACCAGGTACTACCCGATCTTCAACCTGGCCGACTCCGCCATCGTCTGCGGCGGCATCCTGACGGTCATCCTCGCGATGCGCGGCTACCACCTGGACGGCACCCGCGGCGAACCGTCCGCGGAGCAGAAGGATTCGGGGACTGGCACCCAGGCGGGTAGCCAGGCAGACACGGGCGCGGAGTCGGCGGACCGGTGAGCGCGGGCGAGCGGCTCGTCTTCGTTCCCGAGGGACTCGACGGTGAACGCCTTGACGCCGCCATCGCCCGGATGTTCGGCTTTTCGCGCACTGGCGCGGCCGACCTGATCGCCGCGGGCGACGTCCTGCTCGACGGCAAGCAGGCGGCGAAGTCTGACCGGGTGACGGCGGGCGCGGAGCTCATCGTCACCCTGCCGCCGCCACCTGGCGCCGAGCCGGCGGTCATCGCCGAGCCGGTACCCGGCATGGGAATCGTCCACGAGGACGACGACATCGTGGTGGTCGACAAGCCCCGCGGCGTGGCGGCGCACCCGACTCCCGGCTGGACCGGGCCGACGGTGATCGGCGGACTGCTCGGTTCAGGGCACCGCGTCGCCACGAGCGGTGCGGCCGAGCGGCAGGGCATCGTGCACCGGCTTGACGCGAACACCACCGGAGTCATGGTCGTCGCCAAGAGCGAGCCCGCCTACAGCGCCCTGAAGCAGGCCTTCAGGGACCGCACCGTGTCCAAGACCTACCACGCGCTCATCCAGGGGCATCCAGACCCGCTGCGCGGCACGATCGACGCGCCGATCGGCCGCCACCCGTCGGGCGATGGCCGCTTCGCGGTTGTCGCGGATGGGCGGCCGTCCGTCACGCACTATGACACGCTAGAAGCGTTCCGTGCCGCGTCGCTGGTCAGCGTGGGCCTGGAAACCGGCCGTACCCATCAGATCCGGGTGCATATGGCGGCGCTGCGCCACCCGTGCTGCGGCGACCTGCTCTATGGCGCCGATCCGGTGCTCGCGGCCCGCCTGGGCCTGACACGCCAGTGGCTGCACGCGGTTCGCCTGTCATTCGAGCACCCGGCCACCGGCCGGGAGGTCACCTTCGAGTCGCCGTACCCGGACGACCTCGCGCACGCACTGGAAGTACTCGCAACGGAAAGCTGAGGTGCATGAACGTGGCGATAACCGCTCCACCGCGCACCCGTACGATCCGTGCATTTACCGCCAGACTGGGCGCCGCCGCCTGCCTGGGCGTGGCCGTGCCGCTGCTCGCGGCGGGCTGCTCTACGGCGCCCGCGGGCGCCACCGCCAACTCGCCCGCCATCGGCCCCACCGGGGCCGCGACGCCGAGCAAATTCCCGCCCTTCCCGGTCCCCGCCACCTGGAGCGGCTACCGCAACACCGGCTACCGGCAGATCCAGAAGGCGGTGACCGGGACCAAGCCGCGCAACCTGCACATCAAGGCCGGGCCCGACCTGGTGTTCTGGCTCGGCTGCCTGGGCACGGGCCGCGCGAAGCTCAAGAGCCCGAGCCTCGGCCTGGACTGGGGCATCAACTGCGGCACGCGGGTTGACCCGCAGTCGATCAACTTCAGCCCGACCACGGGAATCACCGCGGGCCGTGAGGTCCTGGTCTTCGTCGGCGCCACCCCTGGCTCCCGCTGGGAGGTGCGCGTCGACGCGCCGGTGCCGGCCGCCTGAGATAGCGCCGGCGCGGGACCCCCACCCGCGCCCCGCGACCCGCTAAGGTTAATCCCACCACCGGCCGAGCCATCCCGACCGCTGACCCCTGACAAGAGGGAAAACAGCGGTGCGGAGCGTGCGCCCGGATCCGGTAGCGAGGCTCCTGGCAACACAGCCGGGCACAACTTCAGGCACAAGCAGGAGGCGATGAACGCGCATGGCTGACACCCCCTACGCCCACCTGCACGTGCACACCGAGTACTCGATGCTTGACGGCGCCGCCCGGCTGAAGGAGCTGTTCAAGGAGGTCACCAGGCACGGCATGACGCACGTGGCGATGACCGACCACGGCAACATGTTCGGCGCCGCCGAGTTTCACCGCCAGGCCAAGGACGCCGGCGTCACCCCGGTCATCGGCATCGAGGCCTACGTCGCGCCCGAGCACCGCGGCAACAAGAACCGCGTCCTGTGGGGCCAGCCGCACCAGAAGAGCGACGACGTGTCGGCCTCCGGCGCCTACCTGCACAAGACCATCTGGGCGCGGAACAACGAGGGCCTGCACAACCTGTTCAAGCTGACGTCGCGGTCCTACGCCGAGGGCTGGCTGATCAAGTACGCCCGGATGGACAAGGAGATCATCGCCGAGCACGCCGCCGGCCTGATGGCCACCACCGGCTGCCCGTCGGGCGACGTGCAGACCCGGCTGCGCCTCGGCCAGGAGGCGGAGGCGCTCAAGGCCGCCGCCGAGTACCAGGACATCTTCGGCAAGGAGAACTACTTCCTCGAGCTGATGGATCACGGCCTGGACATCGAAACCCGGGTCCGCGACGGCCTCATCGAGATCGGCAGGAAGCTCGGCCTCCCGCCGGTCGTCACCAACGACTCGCACTACAGCAAGGAGTCCGACTCCCAGGCTCACGACCTGCTGCTGTGCATCCAGACCGGCAAGACCCTGGCGGACGCGGACCGGTTCAAGTTCGACGGCTCCGGCTACTACATCAAGTCGCCCGCCGAGATGTACGGCGTCAACAACAGCGACATCTGGGCCGAGGGCTGCCGCAACTCCCAGCTGCTCATCGCCGACCGGGTGGACGCGGCCGGCATGTTCGAGTTCGTCAACCTGATGCCGCGGTTCCCGATCCCGGCTGAGTTCGAGTCCGAGGACGCGCTGTTCGCCCATGTGGTCTGGGAGGGCATGGCGAAGCGCTACCCGAACGGCATCGACGACACCAGGCGCAAGCAGGCCGAGTACGAGATCGGCATCATCGTCCAGATGGGCTTCCCCGCCTACTTCCTGGTCGTCGCGGACTTCATCAACTGGGCGAAGAGCAATGGCGTGGCCGTCGGTCCCGGCCGCGGCTCCGCGGCCGGCTCCATCGTCGCCTACGCGATGGGCATCACCGACCTCGACCCGCTCGACCACGGGCTGATCTTCGAGCGGTTCCTCAACCCGGAGCGGATCTCGATGCCGGACATCGACATCGACTTCGACGAACGCGGCCGCGCCGACGTCATCAGGTACGTCACGCAGAAGTGGGGCTCGGACAAGGTCGCCCAGATCATCACCTACGGGACGATCAAGGCGAAGGCGGCGATCAAGGACTCGACCCGGGTACTCGGCTTCCCCTACGCACTCGGCGACCGGATCACCAAGGCGTTCCCGCCCGCGGTGATGGGCAAGGACATCCCGCTTTCCAGCATCTTCGACGAGGACTACCCCCGCTACAACGAGGCCGGTGACCTGCGCAACCTGTACGGCACCGAGCCCGAGATCAAGCAGATCATCGACACCGCCAAGGGCATCGAGGGCCTGATCAGGCAGCCGGGCGTGCACGCGGCGGGCGTGATCATGTCCGCGGAGCCGATCACCGACCACATCCCGGTGTGGACCAGGGCCAACGACGGCGCGGTGATCACGCAGTTCGACTACCCGACCTGCGAGGGCCTCGGCCTGCTCAAGATGGACTTCCTCGGGTTGCGGAACCTGACGATCATGTCCGACGCGGTCAAGGCCATCGAGGCCAACAGGGGTATCACGATCGACCTGCTCGGCCTGGCGCTCGATGACAAGCCGACCTACGAGCTGCTGTCCAGGGGAGACACGCTCGGCGTGTTCCAGTTCGACTCCTCCGGCTACCGGACGCTGCTGCGGCTGATGAAACCGGACAACTTCGAGGACATCTCCGCGCTCGGCGCGCTCTACCGTCCGGGCCCGATGGGCGTCAACAGCCACACCAACTACGCGCTGCGCAAGAACGGCCAGCAGGAGATCACCCCGATCCACCCGGAGCTCGAAGAGCCGCTGCGGGAGATCCTCGAGCCCACCTACGGCCTGATCGTCTACCAGGAGCAGGTGCAGCGCGCCGCGCAGATCCTCGCCGGATACACGCTCGGCCAGGCGGACCTGCTGCGCCGCGCGATGGGCAAGAAGAAGAAGGAGATCCTGGAGAAGGAGTTCAAGCCGTTCCACGCGGGCTGCAAGGAACGCGGCTACTCCGACAAGGCCATCCAGGCGGTGTGGGACGTGCTTGTCCCGTTCGCCGGCTACGCCTTCAACAAGGCGCACTCCGCCGCCTACGGGCTCGTTTCCTACTGGACCGCCTACCTCAAGGCCAACTACCCGGCCGAGTACATGGCCGCCGTGCTCACCTCCGTCGGCGACGACAAGGACAAGTCCGCGCTCTACCTATCGGAGAGCAGGCGGATGGGCGTCAAGGTGCTGCCGCCGGACGTCAACGCCTCCGTGGCGACGTTCACCGCCGTCGGCGCCGACGTCCGCTTCGGCCTGGCCGCCATTCGCAACGTCGGCTTCAACGTGGTCGAGGCGATCATCGCCGCCCGCAAGTCCAAGGGCGACTTCACCAGCTTCGCCGACTTCCTGCGCAAGGTGCCCGCCGTCGTCTGCAACAAGCGGGTCATCGAGTCCCTGGTCAAGGCGGGCGCGTTCGACTCGTTCTGCCATCCGCGCAAGGGCCTGGTGCTCATCCACGAGCAGGCCGTCGACTCGGTCATCGACATCAAGCGCAACGAGGCGATCGGCCAGGACTCGCTGTTCGGCGGCGACGAGCAGGCCGAGGCCGCGTTCGAGGTGGCCATCCCCGACACCGAATGGGACAAGAAGACCCGGCTCAACTTCGAACGGGAGATGCTCGGCCTGTACGTGTCCGACCATCCGCTGCTCGGCGTCGAGCACATCATCGCCAAGGACGCCGACGTCTCCGTCGCCGAGCTGATGGCCACCGGCGATGAGGCCGACGAAGGGGAAGAGGGCGACCGTCCGGCGGCACCGCAGTATTCACCGGGAACACAGAACGGCCGTAACGACGGCCAGATCGTCAAGATCGGCGGCATCCTGTCCGGCGTCACCCGCAAGGTCACCAAGAAGGGCGATGCCTGGGCTGCCGCGACCCTGGAAGACCTCGGCGGCGCGATCGAGGTGCTGTTCTTCCCCAACAGCTACCAGCTGTACGCCACGGCGATCGCCGACGACGCGATCGTGATTGTCAAGGGCAAGGTCGACAAGCGCGACGACGTGCCGAAACTGATCGCGATGGACATGACCATCCCCGACCTCACCACGGGCGCCGACGGCAGTGCGCCCATCGTGCTGCAGCTCCCGGTCACCAAGTGCGTCCCCCCGGTCGTCGAGCAACTCCGCGACGTGCTGCGCACCCACCCCGGCACCACCGAGGTCCACCTGCGGCTGCGCGGCAACCAGAAGACCACCGTGGTCCGCCTCGACGACAAGCTCCGCGTCACCCCGGGCCCGGCACTGCACGCCGACCTCAAGCAGCTGCTCGGCCCGTCCTGCATCGCCAGCTGAGCCGCTCATGCTGATCCGCCGCGAGACCCCGGCCGATGCCGAGGCGATCCGCGCGGTGACCGCGGCCGCGTTCGCCAGGCAGGGGGGCGTCCCCCCGGGCTAGCGCTGACGGTGACGTCATCGGCTCGGCAGCGCCCTGGTGCACGCGGTGCTCGGCGCCGCCGACGCACTCGGCGAGCCCCTTGTCGTGCTGCTCGGCTCGACCGAGTACTACCCGCGGTTCGGCTTCCGCCCGGCCCGTGAGTACGGCATCACGCCGCAGCGTCCGGAGTGGGAACCGCACTTCCAGGTACGCACCCTGGCCGCCTATGATCCGTCGCTGCGCGGCGCGTTCGCCTACCCCGAGCCCTTCGATCACACCTGACTTGTCGCGTCACGGCACGCAACCGTTCCGTATTCATCTGGTGGTTGTTGACCGCCCGGGGTGCGGCGGCATGTACTTTCCCCATGACAGAACCGACCGCGGGATTTCCGGTAACGACGGGCTTCGAGCTGCCTGGCATGGCCGTCACGCAGAACCTGGGAGTGGCGTTCGGCCTGGTGGTGCGCTCGATGGGCGTCGCCAAGACATTCACCGCCGCCTTCAGGTCGCTGGCACAGGGCGAGGTCAAGGAGTACACCGAGCTCCTTGAAGACAGCCGCAGGCACGCCGTCGACCGGATGATCGAAAACGCCCGGCTGCTCGGCGCCAACGCGGTCATCGCCATGCGCTTCGACTCCTCGGAGATCGGCCAGCAGCTGACGGAAATCGTCGCCTACGGCACCGCGGTCACGGTGGAGCCCCGGGGGTAACCTGGCCTCATGGACGGCGCCAGCGGTTCCCCGGCAGGCGATTCACCGGCACGGGCCCGCGTGCGCATCGGGGATCGGGAACGGGAGCGCATCGTCGCGCTGCTGCGCGAGCACTACGCGGCGGGCCGGCTCAGCCTGGACGAGGTGCGCCGCCGCACCGAGGTCGCCCTTACCGCCAGCTATGCCGACGAGGCGGACCAGGCGCTCGCCGAACTGCCGGCGATCGCCCCCGCCGTCGGCACGCCTGGCGCCCCAGCGGTCTCTCCGCCGCGCCGCTCGCTGCTCGGCCGCCGTGGCCACGCGCAGACGGCGGCCGCCGATCCCGGCTGGGTGCGGACCGCGGAGCGTTTCCGCGACCCCTCAAGCGGCCAGATCATGCGGGTGTGGACCGATCCGGCGGACGGCAGCCGCCACTACGTCCCTGACGACCCGGCCTCCTAGCGACCGGCATCCCGGCCTCCCGGCGGCAGGCATCCGGGCGGCAGGACCGAGGCAAACTCCGGCTAGCGGGTGCAGATCTGGTTGAACAGCGCCCGGTAGGCGCGCATCGTCAGCCGCAGCCGCTCGGTGTCGCCTGGGTCGCCTGGGTCGCCCGGCACGTAATCAGTTCCCCGGCCGTTCCCCCGGCCGCGCTCGCGCTGCTGGCCGCGTTCCCACTCCCGGCGGAGCAGTCGCTGCCGCTGCTCAAGCGCGTCGATCATCGCCTGCGCCGTCTGCGCGACCAGGGCGGCCGCGTCGGCCACGGCGGCCCGCGGGTCATCGACGAAATCCGACTGCGCCCGCTGCCACCGGGCGCGCAGCGCCGCCGCGTCCGCGAGCAGCGGCTCGTCGAGGCCAGCGGCGTCGGCGGTGTCGGCCCCGGCGGGTTCGCGCTCGGTCGCCGCCCGGGGCCCGGGAACCGGGGTGCGGTCGCCACCGGGGCCGGATCGGTTCACCCCCCTGGCAGCTGCCTCGACCGTCGGCCGGGCGACCGTAGGCACCGGAACCGTCGGCGGCACGGGGTTGGGCCTGGTGACCGCAGGCTCGGCGGCACGCGGGTCGTCGTAAGGCGCCTCTTCGGCCGGCGCGTACGCGAAGGCGTAGCGGGGCCGCTCCGGGCTGCGGCCCGCGGCCGCAAGGCCAGTCTGTCCGGTCTGGCCAGTCTCGCCGGCCGGCGCCTCGCCGGCCGTTGCCTCGGTGGCCGGCCGCTCGCCGTCCGCGCGCGCGTCGTCGGTCGGCCGCTCGTCGTCCGCCCCGCCGTTGCGGCGCGGATGGGCTGGCAGCAGGCTCATCGCCGTGTCCCTTCTGCTCGCTTGTCGTGCCTTCCTAGCGTCATGACGGCGCGCTCGCCGCCACGTCGTCGCTGTCGGCGCGCTGGTCGGCGACCGCACGGTCGGCGCCAGTCCTGCCAATGCCAGGCCGGTCGTGTGCGCGCCGTCGGGCAGCGCGGGCAAGGCCGTCGCCAGGCACCTCGAGCAGGTCGAAGAACAGGGCACGGTAGGCGAGCAGCGCCCGCCGCCTGCCCTCCGTGGTGACGCCCTGGCCGGCCCGCCCAGTCGTCAGCCGCGCGGTGCGGTAACCGTCGAGGTGCCGCCCGTGGTAGACCGACAGGTCCTTGAGGAGCACGTCGTCGTCGGCCGCCTGGTAGCCGCGTTCCGCGGCCACCGCGGTGACCAGCGAGTCGGCCATGCTCACCGCCTGGGCCGGGCTGTCGATGAACCGCTCCTGCGCGGCGTCCCAACGGCGCGCGTAGGCGGATCGCTTTTCTTCGCTCAGTGACGTGATGCCGAGCCCGTCGACTCGCTGGCGCCGCCTGGCGAATTCGGCGCCGGCCTTGCGCGAGCCGATCTCCTTGACCAGCCGGCCGTATTCCGGACCGTGCTGGTCGAGCTGGATTCTCCTGCGGTTGATCCGCATGCTCGCCGCGGCTGCCGCGACGGCAAGGATCACCAGGACGACGACGATGACGATGATGGTGGCAGCGGACACTGTGACCTCCGGTGCATCGGTCTTGCCGCCCGTCGACTGCCCGCCCGCTAAGTACTCAAACCACCCGTTATGCGGTCCGCGGCGTACGACCGGCCGCTGTCCGCGTACGATCACCGAAAGAAAGTGAGGTGGGAGGTTCACCGATGACATGGGGTCCAGAGGTACCAGAGGTACCTGGAATGCCCGGTCCGCCGCCGAGTCGGCGAACGGCCGCGCGATCGGCGGTCATCTGGTTTCTCGCCGCGCTGATCGGCAGCGTCGTGCTCGGCCTTATCGGCGGCCTGATCTGGGGCGAGTTCGCACCGCGGGCGACGCTCCAGGAGGTCGGTGCGGGGACCGCCGAAGTGGTCAACGCGGAGACCCGCGCGTTCTTCGGCGCCGACGTCTGGTTCTGCGTGATCGCCGTCATCGCCGGCCTGCTGACCGGCGTGCTCGGCTACCGCTTCGCCGTCGCGCCGCGCACCGGCGCCGGACGCCCGGCGGTGGCGGTCGCGCTCATCGTCGGCGCGGTCGCCGGCACGTTCGTCATGCTCTGGCTCGGCGAGCGGGTCGGCCTGTCGTCCTACAACAAGAACCTCGCCTCGAGTCCCAACGGCACGCTGTTCCCCGCCTCCCTGGCCCTTGGCGCCAAGAGCGTGCTGGCGTTCTGGCCGCTGTTCACCGCCATCGTCTTGCTCGTCGCGGAATGGGGCACCCGCCCCGGCGACGCCGCCGAGTAGCCGCGCGGCGCGGCGGGCGCCGGGATGACCCCGCCGCCCGCGGCGCCCGCCCCGCGCGAACCCGCCACGCCGCGGTCCGCCAGCCGTCGCGGCCGGCTACCGCCGTGTGGGCGTGGGGCTCGGCGCCGGCGTCCGCGTGGCGATGGTCGGAGTCGGTACCGCCGTGGGAGCCTTGGGCACGGGCGTGGCGGTCACCGGAGCCTTCGTGGGCACCGGGACCGGCGCGACGGTCGCCGTCGGCACCGCGACCGGCGTAGCCGACTTCGCCGAGCTCGTCGGTACCGGGCTGGGGACCGCCGTCGGGGAATGCGGGCCGGTCGCGGACGGCACCGCTGTCGGCACCGCCGTCGGCGTCCTTGGCGTCGGCGTCGCGGTCGCGGCGGCGCTCGCACTGTTAGCCGCGGTCCCCGCGGTCGCCGAGCTCGCGCCATGAGCCGGCTTCGAGGCGGCCGCCGAAGACGCGTGACCCGTTCCCGCCGCGGCGCCCCCGCTGCATCCGGTCAGCGCCAGTCCGGCGGCGACGCCGAGCGCCGCGCCGATCGTCATCCGTCGCGTCTTGCTGATTGACTGCACCTGCATGCTCCCTGGAGTCGTTACGGTGTCACTTGCGGCGGGAAATACGTCCTCCGGCGGCGGAAAGTTGTGCCGCGCGGCACGCAACCTTTCCTCCGCCTCAGCCGTAGTAGTCATGAACCGCGGTAGCCATGAAGGGACGGGCGACCAGCCGGGACGGGGAAGCCGACGGGCAAGCGGAAGGACGGCGTTGGGGCGCGCAGACGATGAGTTCGCAGAGTTCGCCCAGGCCAGCTACGGCGGCCTGCGGCACGCCGCCTGGCTGCTCACCGGCGACGGTCACGCCGCGGAGGACGCGGCGCAGACCGCCCTGGTGCGCACCTACGCGGCGTGGTCCCGCGTCCGCCGCGACGACGCCTACGCCTACGCCCGCAAGGTGCTCGTCAACCACGTCACCGACCGCTGGCGCCGCAAACTGCGCGAATACCCGGCCGGCGAGGTTCCAGACCGCGCGGCGAGTCCGGACCCCGCCGACGAGGTGGCGCTGCGGCACTGGATCGCCGGCGCGCTCGCCACGCTCACGGTCAGGGAGCGCGCGGTGATCGTGATGCGCTACCTCTTCGACCTGCCGGAGGCGGCAGTGGCCCGCGACCTGGGGATCACCCAGGGCACCGTCAAGTCCACGAGTTCCCGCGCGCTCGCCAAGCTGCGCACCAGGGCGGGCGAGTTCGACCCGTGGGACATCGGGCAGGCACAGCCGATCGGAGGTGAGCGGTGATGACCGGACTCGACACCGACACGCTGCGGCGCGCTCTCCGCTCGGGCATGAATCCGGGCTCTGGCATGGACCAGGGCGCGGGCAGCGATCAGGGTGCGGCACTCGACGTGACGCAGATCATGCAGCGCGGCAGGCGGCTGCGCCGTCGCCGTCGCCTCGCCGCGGTCGCCGGCGGCGTCTGCGCGATCGCCGCGCTGGCCGGCGCCGCCACCGCGGTGGCAGGCCTCACGACGGCGCCGCCGAGTCATAGCCAGCCCGTCGGCCCGGCGCACCAGGGGCAGGCCACGCACGGCACGCCCGCGCCGTCCCGTCCACCGGGGCACGGCACGAGCGCGACCCCGGTCCCCAGGGTGCCTACCGCGCGGCCGACCGCAACCAGCTCCCCGAGCCCGTCGCCGCCGAGCCCGTCGCCGACCGGAATCCCGTCCGCCGCGACCGGGCCGGCCACGTCGAGCGTGGCGCCCACCCCTGGCCTCGCGACCCCGTCCGCGACTGCCACCGCCGCGGCCACCACCGCCATAGCCGTCACCGGGCCGACCCCGAGCGCGACTGCGACCGTCCGGCCGACGCGGACAGGCTCCGCCGCCTAGCCAGGCCCTGCGGCCGCGCGGCCGTCCACCGTTGTCCAGCATGTGGACCGATCTGCGTGCCGCCAGCGACGTTCGTAGACTAGGCGGGTGACTTCGGACAACGGGCCAAGCCCCATCACTACCCGCATTGACCTGCCCCGTGTCGACTTGCGGGGTCGCGACGCGGCGGGTCTCACCCGCCGGGCGCTCGACGGCGTGCTGCCGCGCGCCGCCCTCGACGTCGACCGCGCCGTGGAGCTTGTGAGGCCGATCACCGAGGACGTCCGCGTCCGCGGCGGCGCGGCCGTCCGTGAGTACACCCATCGTTTCGACGGCGTGGACCTCGCGCACACCCGGGTGTCAGCGGAAGCCATCGCCCATGCCCTGGCCACCATCGACCCGGCAGTCAGGGACGCGCTTGAGGAGGCCGCCCGCCGCGCCCGCGTGGTGCACGAGGCGCAGCTCCCCGACCGCAAGGACAGCCTGCCCGCCGAGGGCCTCACCGTCTCGACCAGGTTCGTCCCCGTCGAGCGGGCCGGCGTCTACGTCCCCGGCGGCCTGGTCGCCTACCCGTCGTCCGTGGTGATGAACGTGGTACCCGCCCAGACGGCAGGCGTGGACTCGATCGCCGTCGCCTCTCCGCCGCAGAAGGAGTTCGGCGGCCTGCCGCACCCCGCGGTGCTCGCCGCGTGCGCGCTGCTCGGCATCACCGAGGTGCACGCGGTCGGCGGTGCGCAGGCGCTCGCCATGTTCGCCTACGGCACCGACGAGTGCGCGCCTGCCGACGTGATCACCGGCCCTGGCAACGTCTACGTCGCCGCGGCCAAGCGCGTGCTGCAGGGTGTCGTCGGCATCGACGGCGAGAACGGCCCGACCGAGATCGGCATCATCGCCGACCACTCCGCCGACCCGGCCCACCTGGCCGCCGACCTGATCGGCCAGGCCGAGCACGACGAGCTCGCCGCGTGCCTGCTGATCACCACCGACCCGGACACGCCGGCCAAGGTCGACGCGGAGCTCGGCCGGCAGATACCGCGAACCAAGCACAAGGAGCGCGTGCTCACCGCGCTCGGCAACAACGCGGGCTACGTGCTCGTCGACGACATCAACGCGGCGCGGGCCGTCTCCGACGCGTGGGCGCCCGAGCACCTGGAGATCCAGACCGACGACGCGGCCAAGGTGGCGGCCAAGATCCGCAACGCGGGCGCGATCTTCGTCGGCCCGTACAGTCCCGTCTCGCTCGGCGACTACCTGGCAGGCTCCAACCACGTGCTGCCCACCGGCGGCACCGCCAGGCACACCAGCGGCCTGTCCGTCTACCCGTACCTCAAGGTCGTCAACGTGATCGAGTGCGACCGCGACTCGCTGGCCGCCGTCGCGCCGCGGGTGGACGCCCTCGGCGGCGCCGAGGACCTCGCCGCCCACGTGGCGGCGGTCCGCGTCCGCGTGCCGAGGGAGGCGCCCGCCCAATGAGCACACGTCCGGTGACAAGCCAGCAGGACATCATCAGGGCCCTGATCCGCGACGACCTGCGCCACCTGCACCCCTACGGCGCGCCGCAGCTCGACGTGCCCGTCCAGCTCAACACCAACGAGAACCCGTACGCGCCGAGCGAGGCGCTGCGCCAGGCGATCGCGGACGCGGTGGCAGGCGTCGCGGGCACGCTCAACCGCTACCCGGACAGGGACGCGGTCGACCTGCGCAAGGATCTCGCCGACTACCTCGGCCACGGCCTCACCGCGAGCCAGGTGTGGGCCGCCAACGGGTCCAACGAGATCATCCAGCAGCTGCTGCAGGCGTTCGGCGGGCCCGGGCGCAGCGCGCTCGGCTTCGAGCCGTCCTACTCCATGCACCCGCTGATCGCCCAGGTCACCGCCACCGGGTGGATCGGGGGCAGCCGTGACGCGGACTACGGCATGTCCACCGCGGCCGAGCAGGTCAGGCAGCACAAGCCCGGCGTCACCTTCATCACCTCGCCGAACAACCCGACCGGCACCTCGGTCCCCCTCTCGCTTGCCGAGGAGGTCTACGACGCGGCGCCCGGCCTCGTCGTCGTGGACGAGGCGTACGCGGAGTTCGTTCGCGAGGGCACGCCGAGCGCTCTCACGCTGCTGCCTGGCAGGCCGCGGCTTGTCGTGTCCAGGACCATGTCCAAGGCCTTCGCCGCCGCGGGCACCAGGCTCGGCTACCTGGCCGCCGACCCGGCGGTTATCGACGCGCTGCTCACCGTCCGGCTGCCGTACCACCTGTCCACGGTCACCCAGGCGGTCGCCCGCGCCGCCATCGCGCACCGGGACGAGCCGCTGGCGACCGTCGAGGCGCTGCGCAGGGACCGCGACGACCTGGTGACGTGGCTGCGCGGCCGCGGGCTGACCGTGGCCGACAGCGACGCCAACTTCATCCTGTTCGGCGTCTTTGCCGACAGGGACGCCGTCTGGCAGGGCGTCCTCGACCGCGGCGTCCTCATCCGCAACACTGGCCCCGAGGGCTGGCTCCGCGTCAGCATCGGCACTCCCGCGGAGAACGACGCTTTCAAGCAGGCCCTGACGGAGGTATGCACCCTATGAGTTTCGCTCCCTCCTCCCGCCCACCCGCCCCCTCCGGTCCTACCGGCCGCGTCGGCCGCGTCAGCAGGGAGACCAAGGAGACCAAGCTCCTCGTGGAGCTCGACCTCGACGGCCCGGGACCGGTCGAGGTGGAGACCGGCGTCCCGTTCTTCGACCACATGCTCAACCAGCTCGGCAGGCACGGCTGCCTCGGCCTCACGGTGCAGACCAAGGGCGACACCGAGATCGACGCGCACCACACGGTCGAGGACACCTCCATCGCGCTCGGCCAGGCGCTCAAGGAGGCGCTCGGCGACAAGTCGGGCATCCAGCGCTTCGGCGACGCCCTGGTGCCGCTTGACGAGACGCTGGTCCGCGCCGCCGTCGACCTGTCGGGCCGCCCCTACGTGGTGCACGAGGAGCCTGACGGCATGTCCCCGATGATCGGCACCAGCTACGACACGACGCTGACCAGGCACATCTGGGAGTCGCTTGCCTTCTCGGCCGGCATCTGCCTGCACGTGCACGTGCTGTACGGCCGCAACCCGCACCACATCGTCGAGGCCCAGTTCAAGGCCGTCGCCCGCGCCCTGCGCGCCGCCGCCGCCTTCGACCCGCGCGCAGCCGGCGTCCCCTCCACCAAGGGTGTGCTGTGACCCATGAAAACCCGTGATCCGGAACGGCGAACTCTCTTTTTCTGGCCCTACAGTCGACAAGCAGCGACTGTCAACGTCAGAAATAGAGAGTTCGTACGGCTGACCCTGGACGCCGCCTGGTGACCGCGCGGGTCGTAGTGCTCGACTACGGTTCTGGCAACCTCCGCTCCGCCGAGCGGGCCCTTGCCCGGGTCGGCGCCGACGTCACGGTGACCGCCGACCTCGCGGCCGCCGCCGACTGCGACGGCCTCGTCGTCCCCGGCGTCGGCGCGTTCGCCGCGTGCATGGCGGGGCTGCGCGGTATCGGCGGGGAGAAGGTCATCGCGAGCCGGGTCGAGGCAGGCCGCCCAGTGCTCGGCATCTGCGTCGGCATGCAGGTGCTGTTCGCGGCCGGAGTGGAGCACGGCCTGCGCACCGAGGGCTGCGGGGTGTTCCCTGGCACCGTCGACCGTCTCGACGCCCCGGTGCTGCCGCACATGGGCTGGAACACGGTTGCCGCGGGCGAGGGGTCGGTGCTGTTCGCTGGCGTGCCAGACGGCACCAGGTTCTACTTCGTGCACTCCTACGGCCTGCGAATGCGCGACGCTGGCCCGCTCATCGAGGCGGGCGCGACGATCGGCGTCACCGAGCACGGCGAGCCCTTCGCCGCCGCGGTCGAGCGCGGCCTGGTCGCCGCGACCCAGTTCCACCCGGAAAAGTCCGGCGACGCCGGCGCGCAGGTCCTGTCCAACTGGCTGGCGACCCTGTGAAGCCGACGGCCGGGGACCGCCTTTGCATAGCTGGCGCCCATGATCACGACCGATTTGCCCGTTATGCGGCACCCTCCACTATGCAAAGCTGCGAGCCGACTCGGATCATGACCGATAACAGCAAGAAGCGCGGTTGCGCACCCACGTTTCTCACTCACCGGGAGACACCGTGAGCTCACTGGTCCTGCTGCCTGCCGTCGACGTCGCCGGGGGACAGGCGGTCCGCCTTGTGCAGGGCGCCGCCGGTTCTGAGACGTCCTACGGCGACCCGCTTGAGGCCGCACTCGCCTGGCAGTCGGCCGGCGCGGAGTGGATCCACCTGGTCGACCTTGACGCGGCCTTCGGCCGCGGCAGCAACGCGGAACTGCTCGCGCAGGTGGTCGGCAAGCTCGACGTCAGGGTCGAGATGTCCGGCGGCATCCGCGACGACGCGTCGCTCGAGCGCGCCCTGGCGACCGGCTGCGCCCGCGTCAACATCGGCACGGCCGCGATGGAGAACCCGGACTGGGTGCGCGAGATCATCGCAAGGCACGGCGAGGCGATCGCCGTCGGCCTCGACGTGCGCGGCAGGACCCTGGCCGCCCGCGGCTGGACCAAGGAGGGCGGCGACCTGTACGAGGCGCTTGAGCGCCTCGACGCCGAAGGCTGCGCGAGGTACGTGATCACCGACGTGCTCAAGGACGGCATGCTGCGCGGTCCCAACCTGGACCTGTACCGCGATGTCTGCGCGCGGACCAAGGCCCCGGTGGTGGCGAGCGGCGGCGTGTCGTCCCTTGACGACCTGCGCGCGCTGGCCGGCCTGACCTCGGTCGGCGTGGAGGGGGCGATCGTCGGCAAGGCCCTGTACGCGGGCGCGTTCACCCTGGAGGAGGCCCTGGCGGCGGTGTCTCAGGCAGCGGAGTCGCGATGAGCGTCGCCGTCCGCGTCATTCCCTGCCTCGACGTCGACGCCGGGCGCGTGGTCAAGGGCGTCAACTTCGAGAACCTGCGCGACGCGGGCGATCCCGTGGAACTGGCCGCGCGCTACGACGCCGAGGGCGCGGACGAACTCACGTTTCTCGACATCACCGCGTCGAGCGGCGGCCGCGACACCATGTACGACGTGGTCCGCAGGACCGCAGAGCAGGTTTTCATACCGCTCACCGTCGGCGGCGGCATCCGGTCGGTCTCCGACGTGGACGCGCTGCTTCGCGCGGGCGCCGACAAGGTGTCGCTGAACACCGCCGCGATCGCCCGGCCCGAGCTGCTCCGCGAGGCGGCCGTCCAGTTCGGCTCGCAGTGCGTGGTGCTGTCGGTCGACGCCAGGCGCACCGGCCCTGATGCCGCGCCGACACCGAGCGGCTTCGAGGTCACCACCCACGGCGGCCGCCGCGGCACCGGCATCGACGCCGTCGACTGGGCCCGCCGCGCCACAGAGCTCGGGGCGGGGGAGATCCTGCTCAACTCGATGGACGCGGACGGCACCGAGGCCGGGTTCGACCTGGAACTGATCCGCCTGGTCCGGGAGGCCGTCACGGTCCCCGTCATCGCCAGCGGCGGTGCGGGGACACTGGCTCACTTCGGGCCGGCGATCGACGCGGGCGCCGACGCGGTGCTCGCGGCCAGCGTCTTCCACTTCGGCGCGCTGCGCATCGGTGAGGTCAAGGAGGCGCTGCGCGCCTCCGGCTACCCTGTCCGCTAGCCCGGCCCGTCACCCAGTCCCTCACCCGTCCGCTCCGCGCCGCCTGCCACTCAGGCCGCGGGCATCACGGCCACCAGCCGAAGAACAGCCGCATCTTGACGGTGCCGTGGCCGATGTCCGCGCCATCCCACACGGTGAAGTGCTGTCCCGGCTGGAAGAAGCTCGACGCGTCGTCGTCGGGCACGGACACGATCGCGGATACGGCCTTGTCCCCGGGGCGCAGCGGGCGTCCCTCTTCGGTGTGCACCAGGGCGGGGAAGTACTGCCGCAGGGTGGGCTGGGTGCAAGACGCGACGCGCAGCACCAGGCCCGACGCGTCGCTCAGGTACTGCCGCCTGAACCGCCCCGCGCCGTCAAGCGTGACGACGGCGGAGAACCGGTAGCGGCGCCAGGTGTGCCCCGCGGTGCGCACCGGGCCGGGCCAGTCCTCCTCGGCCCGCTGCCCGGGCACCGCGAATGTGAGATCGGCCGCATCGGTCGTCTCGATGCCCTCGGTGGTGCCGTAGATCGGGTCGCGCCGTGCGCGAAGGGAGTGGCAGCGGGGGCATTCCACGTTCTCGCCGACCGGGGCCTCGCACGGCGAGCCATGGTGCCGGTAGAACGCCCTGATGGCGCCCTCCTCGTCGACGCTCTGGCTGACCTCGTAGCTCTCCGTCCAGCGTGCATCGCATGTAGTGCACGTAAACATATATGATTCGATAGAGTTTTCGATAATCACCTCGGCCTCCGATTCGCCGATCGCGGTGCCTCTACTGCTTGTCCTTACCCTCCGCCGGCCGGCCGAAAGGCGTCGGCCAGGGGCAAATTGGCCGCACCGGAATCCGCCTTTGCCGCGCTCGCTCCCGGCCTGATCGCCAGAACGGAGCGCGCAGTGTACCTAGCTGCCAGATTGTTGCACGATTGTTGCGCATATGCGCCTTTGCGCCTACGATTCCCTGCTGTTAGGCGCTCCGAAGGCCTACGACGGCGATGCCGGCACACCCGAGAACCGCCCGCATGCCGTCTTGCCCGCGTGACGCGGGCCGCCTTCCTGGTGAGCGCGAACTCCTCGGAAAGGACCCTTTTGGGCACCGAAGCAGCATCCGCGCGCCGTCGTGTCACCCGCTGGCTTCCGGCCGCTGCCGCACCCGCTTTCGTGGGCGTGGCCGCGGCCTTCGCTTTGACAAGCGCATCAGGTGGCGCCACCCCCGGCCAGGCGACCGCGGACCGCGCCGCCCTGTCCACGGCCAGCAGGTCAGCCGCCGTCAGGGCGGCAGGCATCAAGGCGGCGAGCAGCACCCCGTCCGGTTCCGCCGCGACGCGCCTCACGTCGGCCGCGAAGTCGGCCACCCGGCAGGCGGCCAAGCCGGCCGCCGCCGCGTCGAGCAGGACGGCCACGGCAACGAAGTACACCGTCAAGCCGGGCGACACGCTCAGCGAGATCGCCAAGCGCGTGTACCACGACGACCGGTTCTGGACCGCGATCTACTGGGCCAACCACCGCCACCTCCGGTACGCCAACCAGATCACGGCGGGCCAGGTGCTGACCGTCCCCGCCAAGCCCGCGAAGGCCCCGGCAGCACCGAAGACCCTCGGTCCCGCGCCCGCCACGGTCACCACCGCGGACGTCGCCACGGGGACGGCGCAGCAGCAGAGCTCCTCGACGACCTCGACGGTGAGCACGTCGGGCGACAGCGCATTCCAGGCCTGCGTCATCCAGCGTGAGTCCGGCGGCAACGCCCAGGTCATGAACGCGTCGGGGCACTACGGCCTGTACCAGTTCAGCGCGTCCACCTGGGCCGCCTACGGCGGCAACCCGGCGGACTTCGGGCACGCGAGCGTGGCCGAGCAGAACCAGGTGTTCGACAACGCCATCGCGGCGGGCGGCCAGTCCAACTGGTCCCTCTACGACGGCTGCTAGACCGCTAATCCGCATTCGCGGAGCGCCGCAAAACCGCTTTCGGCGCGCACCATGAATGTGGCGTTGGGGCGGGGGACGCCCGCCCCAACCCCCCATGTAAAGGCCCGTCCGGCGGGCGGGGGGGGTTGGGGGGGCCCCCGGCCCCCAGGGGGGGCCC
>Ga0335083_10002576_pt1 | contig 23869 bp, 23 predicted proteins | sample Lox_Sample_42_FD_206716 | JGI IMG/M metagenome (GOLD analysis project Ga0335083, IMG submission 206716) | Soil microbial communities from Loxahatchee National Wildlife Refuge, Florida, United States - Lox_Sample_4.2 | ecosystem: Environmental > Terrestrial > Soil > Wetlands | place: USA...
CCCCGGTTCCCCTCCCCCTTGGGGGGTGTGGGTGGCGCGCGCGGCGCTATCGCGCGCGCGAGCGGGGTGTGGGGGTCCCCGTACCCTCACGAGGGGCTATAACCCCTCACCCGCCCTCGCTCGGCTTCGCCTCTGCTCGGGCACCCTCTCCCACAAGGGGAGAGGGAAAGTGCGGTCGCTTTGCTCGTTTGAATAAAGTCAACCGGACTATTCAATGCTCACCCGCCGCGCATTTTTCATCACCACCTCCGCCGCGCTGCTGGCGCCGCGGCTTGCCCGCGCAGCGACCGTGACCGACGATGCCGGCCGGCCGGTCACGGTGCCGGCAAACGTCAAGCGCGTCTTCGCCGCCGGTTCACCCGCCGCGATCCTGCTCTATACACTGGCGCCCGATCTGCTGCTGGGCTGGCCGCACGCCAACCAGCCGGAAACCTGTGCCTTCCTGGTGCCGGCAATTTGCGCGCGGCCGGACGTCGGCGCTCTCACTGGGCGCAGCAATTCCGCGAGCCCCGAGAGCGTCGCCGCGCTCAAGCCCGACCTCATTCTCGACGTCGGCTCGACCGCGCCACGCTACGCCGCGTTGGCGGAGAAAGTGCAGCAGCAGACCGGCATTCCCTACGCCCTGCTCGACGGCGGCATCCTGTCTCTGTCGACGACCTATGAAAAGCTCGGCGGGCTGATCGGGCGCGAAGCCGCCGGCCTCGATTTCGCCGACTACTGCAACATGACGCTCGGCGTCATCACCAACCGTCTGGCCTTCGTTCCGGCGGACAAACGCCCGCGCGTCTACTATGCGCGCGGGCGCCAGGGCCTGACCACCGCACGGCGCCGCGCCAGCCTGGTGGAGTCGATCGAACTCCTGGCGCGAAACGCCGCCGGCGAAAGCGAAGGCGGTCTGACCGAGGTGACGATCGAGCAAGTGCGGGCCTGGGACCCTGACGTGATCGTCGCCACGGACGCAGCCTTCGCCGACGGAGTGAAAAGTGATTCGGCCTGGACGGCGATCAAGGCCGTGCGCGAGGGCCGCGTGCATCTTGCACCGCAGGCCCCCTTCGGCTGGGTCGACGGACCGCCCTCGGCCAATCGCCTGATCGGACTGTGGTGGCTGGCAACCACGCTCTATCCCGACCTGTTCAACGACGACATGCGGGAACTGACGCGGGATTTCTACACGAAATTCTACCACGTCACGCCGACCGACGCCCGTATCGACGACGTGCTCGCAGGCAAGTCCTGATCGCCGGGTGGCAGCCGGTCACTTCGCCGGCACCACCAGCGAATAGCGCTCGTCGGCGCCGAGCACCTGGGCTTCGGGCAGCCCGAGCTCCTTGCGCACGATGTTGGTGCCGAGCACCAGCGCCACGGACTTGTAATAGGCGTGGCGGCGGCTCATGCCCTCGCGGCCCATGCCGCAGTCGGATGAAATCAGCAGCCGTTCCGGCGGGATGTTCTTGAGCGCGGCGCGGATGGCGGCGGCGACCTCCTCCGGACTCTCCACCTGCAGCGTGTGGTGGTCGATGACGCCGATGGCGATCTTCTTCTCGCTGATGCCCTTGCCGATCGCGTCGAGGTCCATGTAGCCGGAGCTTGCCGCCTCGAAGGTGATCACATCACAGTCGATGGTGTTGTAGGTTTCCAGCGACGGCTTGTAGCTGATGTCCTTGGCGAACATCTTCTGCTGCGACGGATTGCCCCAGCAGGAATGCGCCCACACCTCGGTCTTGGCGCGCAGGCCCTTCACCGTGCGGTTGAACACCTCGACCATCAATTGCGGGGTGATCACCTTGTCCTGCACCTTGCGCGCCGCGATCATGTGGATCTGCGGTTCCTCGATCTGGATCACCGGGCAGCCGGCGTCGGCGAGATCGTGATATTCCGCGTTGAAGGCGTCGGCGACGGCGAGCATGCGCTCGGGCACGCTCTTGTAGTAGCGGTCCTGCAAGCCGAAGGCGAGGAGCTCCGCCGAGATCGCGCCGAACTTGACCGGCTTGTTGGTGAAGCGCTGTGCCGCCTTCCACATCGCCGCGTATTGCAGGTTGCCGCGGCCGATCGGGCCGGTGATGACCGGCATGACGCGCGACTCGAGGTAATCGTGCAGGATATGGCCGCGCGGAAACCAGATGCCGCCGCGTCCCGCCGGCGTCGGCAGCGGGTGCTCGACGTCGAGCCCGCTCATGTGGTTTGCCGGATAGGCCGCCCAGCTCTGGCCGCCGACGTCGTCGTCGAAACGGCAATCGCCGTCGGTGACGATGTCGAGGCCGGCAAGCTCCTGATCGCGCAGATAGCAGGTCAACGCATCTTCGTACTGCTCGCGGAACCGGCGCGTCACCATGGCTTCGAGGAAATGCCGGGTGCCGAGATTTTCCGTGTACCAGCTCGGCCGCGGCAGCGAGCCGGTGATGGTCGTCGGCAGAATGATGTCCTTGGTGGCGCGAAACATCGGTAACCTCCCCGAATGAAAATCAGCGGACCTTTGCGGTCCGTCGTCTTGCGCACCATATTAGCGGGGAAAGCGCGGCGCAGGGAATTGATGTTTGGCGCGCATTTTTGCCCACCGCGCCCGTCTTTCGGCGGTGGGACGCAAGTTCTGCTATAGTGTCGACATGGATAAAAAAACCGACGGCTACATCATCAAGCCCAACCCGGCCGACCCGCGGCTGACCGAACGCGTCACTGGCATCGACCAGACGGGCAGCCGGATCGAGACTGCGGTGACGGTCGAGCGGGCGCTGACGATCTTCCTCAACAGCCAGGAAATCGTCACCGCCATGACCATCGGCGACTACCCGGACTATCTGGCGATCGGCTATCTGCTCAACCAGAACATGCTGTTGCCCGACGACGTGGTGACCGGCGTCGACTATGACGAGGAGCTTGCGGTCGTCGTCGTGCGCACCAAGCGCAAGACCAATTACGAGAAGAAGCTGAAGAAGAAGGTGCAGACCTCCGGCTGCGCGCAGGGCACCGTGTTCGGCGATCTGATGGAGGCGCTCGAAGGCGTGCAACTGCCGAAGGCGACCTTGCGCACCTCCTGGCTCTACAAGCTGACGCAGGAAATCAACACCACGCCGTCGCTTTATCTCGAGGCCGGCGCCATCCACGGCTGCGTGCTGGCGCGCGAGGATCGGCCGCTGGTCTATATGGAGGACGTCGGCCGCCACAACGCCGTCGACAAGATCGCCGGCTGGATGTTCAAGGAAAAAATCTCGCCCGCCGACAAGATTTTCTACACCACCGGCCGCCTGACCTCGGAAATGGTGATCAAGACCGTACGCATGGGCATTCCCATCCTGATCTCGCGCTCGGGCTTCACCGCCTGGGGCGTGGAGCTTGCGCGCAAGGCCAACCTGACGCTGATCGGCCGCGCCCGCGGCAAGCGCTTCGTCGCCCTTGCCGGCGAGGACCGTATCGTGTTCGACCAGAACCTCGCCTTTGTCGAGGAGGAAAGCGCCAAGCACCGGCGCAAGGCCGCGGTGGGGGATGAGTAAGTTGATGGCTCGTGTCCCGGACGCGGTGCAGCGCGCAAGCGGTGCACCGCAGATCCGGGACCCAGCTTGATCAAACACGAAACCGGGATCCCAGGTCTGCAGCGCATCACTTCGTGCTGCGCTGCGCCCGGGAAAAGCAGCCAAGCATGACTCCTCCCGTTCCCCCCACCCTCGGCCTCGTGCTTGCCGGCGGGCTTGCGCGCCGCATGGGCGGCGGCGACAAGGCGCGCATCGAGATCGGAGGCATTTCCATTCTCGACCGCGTGCTCGCCTGCCTGTCGGCGCAATGCACCGGCATCATCATCAACGCCAACGGCGATCCTGCGCGTTTCGCCGACACCGGACTCGAAGTCGTGCCCGACAACGTCGAGGGCTATCTTGGCCCGCTCGCCGGCATCCTCGCCGGGCTTGATTGGCTCGCCCGCCAGGATAACGGCGTCGAGTGGATGCTCAGCGTGCCCGGCGACTGCCCGTTCCTGCCCGACGATCTGGTCGAGCGGCTGCACACCGCGCGGCGCAAGATGGGCGCCGGCGTGCCGCTCGCCTGCGCCCGTTCCGGCGAATGGCGCCACCCCGTGATCGCGCTGTGGCCGCTGGCGCTGCGCGAGAACCTGCGCAAGGCGCTGGTTGAGGACGACCTGCGCAAGATCGAGGTGTGGACGGCGCGGCACGGCATCGCCATCGCCGACTGGCCGGCCGAGCCGGTCGACCCGTTCTTCAACGTGAACACGCCGGAAGATGCCGAACGCGCCACCCGCATTGCGCTGCAGCAAAGTTGAACCCTGCGCGGCAGGTTCCATATCTGATATGGTCTCAATTCATGGGCCCCGTTGAGAGGAGCTGGTTGCAATGAAAGCCTTCATCATTGCCTGTGTTGCAGCGGTCGTGATCGCGTGCATCGGCGTCGTCGTCCTCAACAGCATTCAGGAACCGGTCGACGAAGCCTTCACCACCAACGCGGTGCGGCTCGGCGCCTGACGGTCAGCCAACCAGCGCGGCGTAAGAGAGAAAGCCGACGCGTGCGCCCGGCTCGATCTTTGTTACGTCTTCGGGAAATTCCAGCAGCCCATCGGTTTCAGTCAGCGACGTGAGAATCCCGGCGCCGTCCTGGGGATGTTTCACCGCCTCGATTTCGCCGTCGGCGGCACGCCGCAGCGCCACGCGCACATATTCGCGGCGGTCTTTCTTTTTCCTGTAGGCAAACGCGGCACGCACCGGCAGCGGCATGAGATGCTCGGGCCGCGCGCCGCCGAGCCGCCGCAGCAGCGGCTTCACCACGCGCACAAAGGTCACGAACACGGCGACCGGATTGCCGGGCAACCCGACGAAGGCGGCGCTGTCGATGTTGCTGGCGCCACGGATGACGCCCATGGCCACCGGCCGCCCCGGCTTGATGGCGACGCGCCAGAACACCAGGCTGCCAACGCGCTCGACCGCACTGCGGACATGATCGGCTTCGCCGGTGGAAACCCCGCCCGAGGTGATGACCAGATCGTGGCCGGCGGCGGCGGCAGAGAGAGCACGCGCCAGCTCCGCCGCGTCGTCGCCGAGAATGCCGAGATCGGTCACCTTGGCACCGAGCCGCTCCAGCAGGCCGGCGAGCAGATAGCGGTTGGCGTCATAGATCGCGGCACCGCCACGCGCCGAGCCCGGCTCGACCACTTCGTCGCCGGTGGAAAAGATCGCGACCTTAAGCGACCGGCGCACTTCGATCGCGGTGAGGCCCAGCGCCGCCAACAGCGCGATATGCTGCGCTTCCAGGACGGTGCCGGCCGGCAGCACCACGGCGCCTTTGGCCACATCCTCGCCGGCGAGGCGGCGGTTGGAGCCGAGCTTGAGCCCGCTCGGCACGATGACATTGCTGCCCTCGACGCGCACATCTTCCTGCATGAACACGGTATCGGCACCCTGCGGCATCGCCGCACCGGTGAAGATGCGGATGGCCTCGCCGGGCCTGAGCGCGATGTCGGGGCGGCGGCCGGCGGTGAGGCGGCCGGCAATGACGAGTTTGGTGTCGCCCTTGGCGTCGAGATCGGCATGGCGCACGGCGTAGCCGTCGACCGCCGAATTATCGAACGGCGGCAGATCGACCGGCGCCGTGATGTCGGCAGCTCCGACGCGACCGCGCGCCTCGCGCAAGGCCACCCGCTCGGTCTCGCCCACCGGCGCCACGCGTTCGCCGATCAGCCGCTCCATATCGGCGAGCGGCAGCAACGGGCCGGAAAAGGCAAAACAGTCGTCGGTCAATTGCGCCATCAGCGATACCCGGCCGCCGGCATCAAGGCGTCCAACGGTCTTGCGTGTTCGAGCAGCACGTCGGCGACTTTCTCGATGTCGTTGAGGTCGACCCAGGGCAGCGGCGCATCGGCAAGCGCGCTGTCGCAAGCAATCGCCGCGATGCTCGGATCCTCCGGGTACAGCAACGGCTTGCCGTTGGCGACGCGGTAAACCTCCAGCTTCGGGACCTGCCGGTCGCGCTTGAAGCCCTCGACCAGAATGAGATCCACAGTCGACAATTTGGCGACGAGGTCGGGAAAATTCCACTCCGGTTCCTCGCGCAGCTCGTGCAAGAGCGCCCAGCGCTTGGCCGAGGAGATGATGACCTCGGTGGCGCCGGCGGCGCGATGCATGAAGGAATCCTTGCCCGGCTGGTCGAGGTCAAAACCGTGATGCGCGTGCTTGAGCGTGGACACTCGCAAGCCCCGCGCGATCAGGCGCGGGATGATCCTGGTGATCAGCGTGGTTTTGCCGGAGCCGCTCCAGCCGGCGAGACCGATGATGCGCATGGCATCTATATAGGCCCATCGGGCGCAAAAGGCTCGCGGCCTGCGTGGCGGGCCTGACCGCAAAACACGACGCCCGGCCGCGCGGCCGGGCGTTTTGCAGGGACGACGCTGCAGCCGCTACTCGGCGGGCCGCATGGCCGGCGCGACGGTGCCGCCGGGCGCCACTTCCTCTTCGTACCAGAGACTGTGGCGCTCCTTGGCCCAGTTGACGTCGACGGTGCCCTCGCTCATCGCCTCGAAAGCGCCCTCGACGCCGATAGTGCCCATATAGATGTGGGCCAACATGGCGGCAATGAACAGCACGGCGACGACGCTGTGAACGATCTCAGCCTGCTCCATGTTGGTGATATTGGTGCCGTAGAACGGGAACAGCAGGAAATAGCCGCTGGCGGCAACCAGCCCGCCGCCGAAGACGACGAGCCAGAAGATCAGCTTTTCGCCGCCATTGAATTTCCAGGCCGGCGGCTCCTCGCCGCCAAACATGCCGCCGCCGGACAGGAACCAGACGACATCGGCGCGGGTCGGCAGATTGCGCGCGACCCATATCAGGAACATCAGGACCAGACCGATGGTGAAGGCAAAGCTGATGTAATTGTGCGCGAACTTCGCCCACTCCGACCAGGCGCTGAAGGCCTCGGGCCCCATCCACGGCAACAGCAGGCTGCGGCCAAAGGTGATGTTGAGACCGGTAATGCCGAGGATGACGAAGGTCACGGCGGTCAGCCAGTGCACGAAGCGCTCGAAGCCATTGAAGCGCACGATGGTGCGTCCCGAACGCCCCGCCTCGATGCGCACCGCGCCGTGCCACAGATAATAGATCGTGAGCAGCGCCAGGATGCCGAGAATGGCGATGCCGCCAATCCATTTCAGCGTGACCATGCGGAACTCACGCCATTCGCGGCCGGCGGGATGCTCGAGCACGTAGGACTTCGCGTCCGGGATCGTACCGAGGCCCTTGATCACCCCGAGCTGCTGCAACAATTGCTGCTCCTTCACCGCGTCGGCGGTGGGATTGACCGTAGCCGGCTGCTGCGCCGACGCCGGCGCCGCCAGCGCGACAAGAGCCATAAGCGCGATGGCGCCGGCCATGAAGCGGATCGCTGCCAGGAGCTTCGTCATGACGTCTTCTCCCTTATTGCTCTTCTTGCCGCGTCAGGTCGCGATCGTTTCGTGATAGGCGGTCTGCCAGCCCCAGGCACCGGAGCCGTAGCCGCGCTTGGAGACGCGCTCCTTGTAGATCTGGGCGATGACATCACCGTCGCCGGCGAGAAGCGCCTTGGTCGAGCACATCTCGGCGCACAGCGGCAGCTTGCCCTGGGCGAGCCGGTTGGCGCCGTATTTCTCGTACTCTTCCCTGGTGTTGTCGGCCTTGGGACCGCCGGCGCAGAAAGTGCATTTGTCCATCTTGCCGCGCGAGCCGAAATTGCCGACCTTTGGATATTGCGGCGCGCCGAACGGGCAGGCGTAGAAGCAATAGCCGCAGCCGATGCACAGGTCCTTGGAGTGCAGCACCACCGCATCCGCCGTGGTGTAGAAGCAATTCACCGGGCAGACTGCGGCGCAGGGCGCGTCGGTGCAGTGCATGCAGGCCATCGACACCGAGCGCTCGCCGGGCTTGCCGTCGTTGAGCGTGACGACGCGCCGGCGGTTGATGCCCCAAGGCACCTCGTTTTCGTTCTTGCAGGCGGTGACGCAGGCGTTGCACTCGATGCAGCGGTCGGCGTCGCAGAGAAATTTCATACGTGCCATGGTCCCGCCTCCCTAGAGCGTGATCCGATTAGATTGAGCCATCGTGCTTCCCTAACATTTGTTCTTGCGCATGATCTTTTCCGAAAACCGGTTCCCACTTTTCGGGATCATGCGCTATGCCGCTCTGATCTGGCAAAGCGTGACTTTGGGCTCTTGCATGCCCGTCGCCGCGTCATAGCCGTAGGTGGTGATGGTATTAGCACTTTCGCCGAGCACGTAAGGATCGGCGCCCTGCGGATACTTGCCGCGCAGGTCGTCGCCCTCGTACCAGCCACCGAAGTGGAAGGGCATCCAAGCAACGCCCTTGCCGACGCGTTCGGTGACCAGCGCCTTCATCTTGGCCTTGGAGGCACTCTCGGGCCCGGTCACCCAAACCCAGCCGCCGTCCTTGATACCACGATCGGCGGCGTCGGCGACGCTGATTTCGATAAACATGTCCTGCTGCAGTTCGGCGAGCCACTTGTTCGACCGGGTTTCTTCGCCGCCGCCCTCGTATTCGACCAGCCGGCCGGACGAGAGGATGAGCGGGAATTCCTTGGCGACACCCTTGTCGACCGCGGTCTTCTGCACCGTGTGTCCGATATTCGGCAGCCGGAATTTCTTGGCGTCCGGATAGGTCGGATACTTCGCGATCAAGTCGATGCGCGGCGAGTAGATCGGCTCGCGATGCGTCGGCACCGGATCGGGCAGGTCCCAGGCGATGGCGCGGGCCTTGCCGTTGCCATAGGGGATGACGTTATGCGCGACGCAGATGCGCTGGATGCCGCCGGAGAGGTCGGTCGACCAGGCAACGCCGTCCGACTTGTCCGGACCGCCGCCGATCTTCTCGATGATGGCGAGCTCGGCCGGCGTGAGTTCCTTGTCCCAGCCTAGCTTCTTCAGCACGCCATAGGTGAACTGCGGATAGCCGTCCTTGATGTCGGAATCCTTGGAATAGGTTTCCGACAGCAGGCTGACTTTGCGCGTGGTGCCGTCCGGCAGTTTTTCCTCGCGTTCATTGCCGAAGCGGGCGCGGAAGGTGCCGCCGCCGTCCTGGATGCTCTTGGTGGTATCGTAGAGCAGCGGCGTGCCCGGATGCTTGACCGCAGGCGAGCCCCAGCACGGCCACGGCAGGCCGTAATAATCGCCGCCGACTTCCGGATCGTCCTTGGGCGCCCGCATGGTCACCAGGTCGAACTTGGCCTGATTCTTCATGTGCGCCTTGAGCCGCTCCGGCGACTGGCCGCAATATCCGGTCGACCATGAGCCGCGGTTCATTTCGCGGAGCACGTCCTCCGGCGGAACCTTGGTGCCCTCGACCTTGATGTTCTTGAACATTTTGTCTTCGAAGCCGAATTTCTTCGCCAGCAGGTAGACCACCTCGCTGTCGTCCTTCGATTCGAAAATCGGCGGCACGATCTGCTCGCCCCACTGGATCGAGCGGTTGGAGGCAACGCGCGAGCCCGATGTCTCGAACTGCGTGCAGATCGGCAGCAGATAGGTGTTGTCCGCGCGGCCGGCATTGGTGGAGAGCGAAGCCCACGTGGTCGGATGCGGATCGGCGACCACCAGGAGCTCGAGCGCCTTCATGCCCTTGGTCGATTCGGGAATGCGGGTGATGGAGTTGCTGGCGTGGCCGAACACCATCATCGCCTTGACGTTGTCGCTCTGCTCGACCTGATCCTTGGGCAGCAGCACGGCGTCGAACCAGCGCGTCAGCGGAATGCCGGGCGTCTCCATCATCTTCTTGGCGTTCTTCGGATCGAACTGGCCCTGGATCCAGTTGTAGTCGACCTCCCAGACGCGGCTCCAATGCTTCCAGGCGCCTTCGGCTAGGCCGTAGTAGAACGGAAGTGTCACCACATCGAGGCCGATGTCGGTGGCGCCCTGCACATTGTCGTGGCCGCGGAAGATGTTGGCGCCCGTGCCGGCCTTGCCGACATTGCCGGTGGCGAGCAGCGCGATGCAGCTTGCCCGCACGTTGGCGGTGCCGACGGTGTGCTGGGTCTGGCCCATGCACCAGATCAGCGTCGCCGGTTTCTCGGTGGCGAACATTTTGGCGACGCGCTCGAGCTGGGCGCCGGGCACGCCGGAAATGTTCTCCACCACCTCAGGCGTGTACTTCTGGATTTCCTTGAGCGCCTCGTCCATGCCGTAAACGCGCTGCTTGATGAATTCCTTGTCTTCCCAGCCGTTCTTGAAGACGTGCCAGAGCATGCCCCACAGCACCGGAATGTCGGTACCGGGACGGATACGCACATATTCGGTGGCATGCGCCGCAGTGCGCGTCATGCGCGGGTCGATGACGATGACGTTGGCCTTTTTCAGCTCGGCGCCTTCGAGCAGATGCTGCAACGACACCGGATGCGCTTCCGCCGGATTGCCGCCCATGATGAGCTGCGTCTTCGAATTGCGGATGTCGTTGAAGCTGTTGGTCATGGCGCCGTAGCCCCAGGTATTGGCTACGCCGGTCACCGTGGTCGAATGGCAGATGCGCGCCTGGTGGTCCTGGTTGTTGGTGCCCCAGAACGCCGCCAGCTTGCGGAACAGATAGGTGCCTTCGTTGGAGAACTTGGCCGAGCCCAGCCAGTAGACCGAATCCGGGCCCGATTTCTCGCGGATTGCTTTAAGCTTGTCGCCGATTTCGTCGATGGCCTGGTCCCATTTGATGCGGGTCCACTGGCCGTTGACCAGCTTCATCGGGTATTTGAGCCGGCGTTCGCCCATCACCAGTTCGCGCACCGAAGCGCCTTTGGCGCAATGCGAACCGCGATTGATCGGCGAATCCCAACTCGGTTCCTGGCCGATCCAGACGCCGTTCGAGACTTCGGCGGTGACCGTGCAGCCGACGGCGCAATGCGTGCAGATGCTCTTGCGCACGGTGACCGCCGCGCCGGCGGCGGGCGGGGGGCCAGCTTTCGCCTTTTGCACGCTGACGAGTTGCAGCGCGCCGAGCGTAGCAAGCCCCCCGGCGGCAAGGCCGGAGCGGCGCAAGAAGCCGCGGCGATCGAGGCCGTTGCCCGATTGATCGGCGAGCGCGGCGGCGAGGCGGCCGCGTCGGGCCTGACGTTCTGATTTCTTGATCAGCATGAGGCGTCCTCCCTCAACCCGGGTAACGATTGACGCGGTAATACGTTTTAACCTCGGCAGAGTCCGCCTTATAACGGGCCTTGCGCTTTTCGTCGTTGTTTTCGCTATCGGCCACCGCCGGATTCGCCAGCGGCGCGGCGGTGACCGCCGCAACGCCCGCACCGGCGCCAAGCGCGCGAAGGAAATCGCGGCGTCCTAATTTTGTTTTGCCATCGGATTTCATCGCCACTCCTCCTTGTCGAACCTGTTTTGTCTTGCCTGCGCAGTTTTTCGCGCATGACTTTTGGTGAATACCGTCTTCCCCATTCGGATTATGCGCCGAGTGCAAAAGCCTCCGTCTCGATGTCCATGAACAGCCGGCCGACGGTGCCGACCGGCTGGTAGAAACGCGCGGCCTGCGCGTTCTCGAGATCGGCGAAGAAGCGGCCCATCCACGGCGCGACGTGTTTCTCGAAAACCAGCTGATCGCTGCCCGCGGGCGCGCCGAAGCGGCCATTGGCAAGGCCTGCCATGATTTCGCATATTGTCGCCGCCTGATCTTCGGGTTCCGCGTTCCCCTCGGTGCGCTCTATTCCGAGCTTCGCAAGGTCTTCGCGCAGCCGTGCCAACGGTCGTTCGTGCAGGAATCCAGTTAGATAGTAGGAGCCGTATGGCATCAGCTCGCCGCGACCAATACCGATGAACAGGTCGAAGAACTCGCGCTCGACTTGCTCGGCTGTGGCGGCGCTCGCCGCTTCCGCAAGCGCAACGTGCGCCAGCCCGAGCGGCGATGCATCGCCGCGCAAATTGGCAAGCCGTTCGAGCAGCGCGGCATCGGGCGCCCGCGCGAGCAAGGCCGCGAGCAGCGCATATTCCTGCGCACGCGCCGAATCGACTTCGTCGACGTCACCACCAGCCTTGTTGTCGGCGTAGAGATCGGGCCGCAAAACTGCGCGGCTAATCCCCGTCAACGTCTCAATCGAAATCACACGTTCTGCGGGAACGCGGGTCCAATTGGAAATGGAGGGCTGGGAGATTCCAAGTTTTCGCGCAAGTTCGCTGACGCTGCCAACAGCTTCAATCGCCTGGGTGAGACCCTCATCGCGCATCCGGCCACTCGCGAATTATTTCAATGTGAACGTAATGGCCAATGCGATAGCCGGTCAATAGCCTGAGGCTATAGCGCAATCACGTTTGTGGCAAAGCGCTGCCGCGTCGGCGACGGCGTTTCACTATGTCCGGCCCTGATTCAGAATTTATATTTTGCGATGCAATATTTTCTGCGCGCTGCATAAGATCATCGTGTGCATGAGGGTTGTCAGCAGGCGTTATATTGTTTGTTTCCGCCGACTCTGCACTGGATGCATGGCTCTCGTCACCGTCCGCCGATTCATGCATCACTGCCGCAGCTTGCCCACCGCTTTTCGTACTATCGTCGATGCGTTCGTCCTTCGGCGCATTGCCGAACAGCGCCGACGCCATTTTTTTCACGTCGACGTCGGGGCTCAGTGGGCCGAAGCCGGGAATGCCGTTTGGGTCATTGAAGTCCCAGTCATTCTCCTGCAGCCCCTTGAAATCGCGGATCGCCGGATCGACCGACCAGGCGCGGCGTAATGCGGCATTGCGGAGGTCGGCTGGCACGCCGGGCTGCAGGAAAGCGCGGACATCGGTGTCTGCCCCAATCGAGTCGAGCGGCGGCAGGCTGGCGAGATCGAAAGCCGGAAGTTCAGCGCCAGCTGCGCGCGGAACCGCAGGTCTGACGGCCGCATCGTCTTGCGCGGGCGCGGTGTCAGGCGCTGGTGGTGGAACAGCCGCGCGCTCTTTGTCGCGTTTAGCGTCGCGCTGCTGCTTGCTCTTGCGCCGCGACCAGCGCGACAAAAAATTGTCTGGATCGTTCATTTGCGATCCTCTTTCCGCGGCGCCCGCCGCGCCAGCGTCTCCGGGTCGGCGCGGTCGCGCTTGCGCTTGACGAACGGCGCCTCGACGTGGTGCCTGGCAACAAAATCCGCAACGAGTTCCTGAATCGGTTCCGGCATCGGCACCTGTTCGATCAGATCGGTCGCCGTTTCGGTGAGGCTTTCGCCCTCGGCCGGATCGGCGGTCACCATGGCAACCGTGTAAGGCGGGTCGCCTTGTGTTGCCCGTAGCGCAACCCACAGCGCCGGCGCCCCGGATTCGAGATTGCTACGGTAATAAGGCGTTTCGGTACGATGAAGTTCAACCACCGCAGGCCCGGCGTAAAACGTCGCCCGCTCGCCGTCGTCGGAAAGCTTGGTCCACGCTGCGGTCTCCGGCACGCCGGCGAGCACACTGACCGGCCGCCAATAGAAATCGGCCCATTGGCTGATGCTCTTGCTGCGTTCGACGACGACGCCGACTGCAATGGTCGCGAGGGGTGGTGCTATGCTCAACTGACCGCCTCCAGATGCCGGATCGGCAGGCCGGTAACCAGGTTTTGCGGCTTCATGCGGATCAAGCTATCCGGCGTCATCGCCAGAATGAGATAAACCGGCGCGCCCTTGACCTTGTCGAGCGCAAGCGATGGATCGCTGAACGTCAAACGGAACAGCCCAACGACGCGCGAGAGCGTCGTCTCGTCAGCATCATCGCCGTTCCACAACAGATCGCCGATCCTGGTGCCGTCAGCATCAAGCCCGACATACCAGACAAGATTAACGTCACGTAGCTCCCTCAGCGGTTCGATCGCAACCTCGACACCGTGAAGATGCTGAATCCAGTGACGCATGGCTTCGGCAAGCGCCGAAAGACCGGCGCGCCCCGCCGTCAAATCGAGCGCCATGTCGAATTGATCACTGCGCTGCCAGTAGGTTTCGGCGTTGTCGTCATTGATGACGTCGATGGCGGCTTCGGCCGGTATGCCGAGCATGGACACGAGCGGCGACACCGATGCCGGATTGGCGCCGCCGATGATTTCTTCGTCGGCGGCGAGCAGCGAGCCTTCATGCAAGGTGACACGCTGCGGCCGGAAGAACAGTTCGCCCGCGCGCAGCACGCGCGTGTCGCTGACGCCGTCGAGGGCGCTGCGCAAAATCACATGCACAAGCTGGTTGATGAACAGCGGCGGCGTGTTGCCGACGCCCTGCCGCACCAGATCCCTATAGGCCGCCTCCAGCGTCTCGTGCCGCAGCAGCCGATCGCGGAAAGCAACCAGCATCTGCCAGTTCTCGCGCGCATCGGCGTCAGCCATGGCGGCGATATCGGACGCCGCAACCGGCAGCCGCGGATCGGCGAGCAAGGCGGCATGCAGCGTGCGCTCGACGGCGCAGGCTTCCGGCGGCGGGATCAATTCGGGCCGCGCCAGATAAACCTTCAGGAAATCGTCGGTGATGCGCAGGCCGCCGCCGCTGTCGCGATCGAGCAGGTGATGGCCGCTGGAGATCCAGAAGTCGTTCATCGGCGCTCCCGCCCGGCAAGAGAAACGAGATCGACGGCATCGCCCGGCTCTTCGTTATCGCCTTCGACCTCGAGGAAGGAGAAAGCGCGGGCCGGCTTCGGCCCATTGCGCGGCCGCAAGGTGCGGAAGGATTCGCGCACGGCGCCGTCCTCGCAGGAGCGGTGCACGGCGATCAGCATATCCGGCGGCTGGCTGCACAGCGATTCGACAAAGGCCACCTCGTCCTCGGCGGCGGCGCGCGCCGCCGCCATGCCGGGCGCACCGAAATCGGCGATGAGCCCCTGCGCCAGCAGTTCCACCAGCGCGGCGCGATCACCGGCATCGGCCTCGACGATCTGCGCCAGGGTCGACCGGCCGAGCGACTGCACGCCGAGGAAGCCGCCGCGAAACGCCGAGCGCGCCTTGCCTTCGAGCGCCGAAGGGTCGCCGTTCCAGAAGGCGAAGGCGCCGGATACCGCCCATTCGCCCGGCTCGGCCGCCTTTTCGAAGATAAAGGTGTCGGAGGCGTCGAGCCTGATGGTGCGCAGCAATTTCATAGCCGCGGTCCCCGCATCGCCGGATCGAGCCAGCTCGGCGCGGCGAGCAGCGGCGCGAGCTCTTTGCGCTCGACTTCGGCCTTGTCCGCGCACCGCAGGAGCAGGTCGCCGGCTTCGCCGATGTCGCGGCGCAGGCCGCTCCCGGCCGGGAGGCGCCGCAAATAATTCTTCGCCACCGCAGCGAAGCCCTGTTCCTGCCAGGCGTCGAGCGCGACCATCAGATGCCGGGCAAAGCTTTCCACCAACTGTCCGGCAAGCACGTCGGTGAATCCTTCTTCCTCGAGCGCCGTGGACAACGGATGCAGGCCCGGATCGACCCCCGACATCGACACCGTGCGGATCATGGCGGCGAACACGAGCCACGGCGGCGTCTCATCCTCACGCGCGCCAGGCGGCCAGCCAAGCCGACCGCCGCCGACCAGTCCGCGATTGATCGACAATGAATCCGGCCAGTCGATGGCGATCGCGGTCTCCGGCTGAGCATGCGCGGCGAGCGTGTCGGCAAGCGCCGCCATGCCGGCATAGAAAGCGCGCCGCGCCTGGCGCAAAGGCTCTTCCGGTTCCAGCACCACAGCGAATTCGGCAAGATCGAAGCGGCCGACATAGACCAGCGTGCCGGCGCCCTGCTCCTCGGCAATCGATGTTGCATGCGCGAAGGCATCGCCCAGTTCGCGCAGCGTCACCAGCGTAAACGGCGGCGGCAACAACAATTCGGCCGCATGCGGCGTCCTGGTGCGCGTCCGCGTATCCGCAGGCATTGCTCCTCGCACTTACTTTCTTCTTTGATTACCTATATTTATAGCACCGGAGGCGCTGAACACCCAACGGCATCGATGCCGCGCCGCAAACGGTCGGTCGAAGAGCGCGAATAACGCATAACGGGAGACAACGAGCCGATGGCCGAGCGGCCGCGCAATATCCTGATCTGCTCCTGCGAGGATACGATGCCGCTCGATGGCGCGGCGGTGCGCCGCGTTTGCCGTGGCGCCAAAATAACCGAAGGACGGCAGCTCTGCCGCGCCGAGCTTGAGCGCTTTCGCGCAGCGGCGGCAAGCGGCGCGCCGCTCACCGTCGCCTGCACGCAGGAAGCGCCGTTGTTCGACGAAGTCGCCGGCGAGCGAGCGGCGGCGCTCGCTTTCGTCAATATCCGTGAGACCGCCGGCTGGTCGAAGGACGCCAAGGCGGCGGGGCCGAAAATGGCGGCGCTGATCGCGGCAGCCTCCGAGCCGATGCCCGATGTTCCCTTCGTGCCGCTGACCAGCGACGGCGTGACGCTGATCTACGGCAAGGACGAGCAGGCGATCGAGGCCGCCAGGCTGCTGATGGAGCAGCTCGACGTCACCGTGCTGATCAAGACGCCGGGCGATATGGCGCCGCCGCGCGTCACCGACTTCCCGGTGGTGAAGGGGACCATCCGCCAGGCCAAGGGCCATCTCGGCGCCTTTGAGATCATTGTCGACGACTACGCGATGCCCGATCCAAGTTCGCGCGGCGCGTTCGAATTTTCCGCCGCGCGCAACGGCGCGGTGTCGCGTTGCGACATCCTGATCGATCTCTCCGGCGGCGCGCCGTTGTTCCCGGCGGCCGATCTGCGCGACGGCTATCTGCGCGCCGACCCCGGCGACCCCGCGGCGGTGCTGCGCGCCGTGCTCAAGGCCCGCGACCTGACCGGCACTTTCGACAAGCCGCGCTATGTCACCTTCACCGCCGATCTCTGCGCGCATGCGCGCTCGAAGATCGTGGGCTGCCGGCGCTGCCTCGATCTCTGCCCGACCGGCGCCATCACGCCCGACGGCGATCACGTGACGATCGACGCACAGATCTGCGCCGGCTGCGGCCAATGCGCCGCCGCCTGCCCGACCGGCGCCGCGGCCTATGCGCTGCCGCCATCCGACGCGCTGCTGCGCAAGCTGCGCACGCTGCTGGCCGCCTACGCGCAAGCCGGCGGTGAATCGCCGGTGCTGCTGTTCCATGACGGCGAGCACGGCACCGCGATGATCGACGCGCTGGCCCGCCACGGCGACGGGCTGCCGGCGAACGTGCTGCCGGTGCAGGTCAACGAAGTGACGCAGGTCGGGCTCGAAGCGCTCGCCGCATCCTTTGCCTATGGCACCGGTGCCGTGCGCGTGCTGCTGCGCGCCAAGCCGCGGCACGACACGGCCGGGCTCACCAGGACGATCGCGCTGGCCGAGCCCATCCTGTCCGGCCTCGGCTTTGCCGGCGCGCGCGTCGCCACGATCGAGACCGACGATCCGGATGCGCTTGGCGCTGCGCTGCGCGCGGTCGCCCCGATGGACGTGGTGGCAAGGCCCGCGACTTTCGCCGCCGTCGGCGGCAAGCGCGACCTGCTGCGGCTCGCCCTGCGCGAACTCCATGCCGTCGCTCCGGCGCCCGTCAATATCGTGCCGCTGCCGCAAGGCGCGCCCTTCGGCACCATCGAGGTCAAGGTCGAGGGCTGCACGCTCTGCCTTTCCTGCGTCTCCGCCTGCCCGACCGGGGCGCTGTCGGACGACCCGGAACGGCCGCTGCTGCGTTTTGCCGAGGATGCCTGCGTGCAATGCGGCCTCTGCCAGGCGACCTGCCCGGAGAAAGTGATCAGCCTCCAGCCGCGGCTTGATTTCGGCGCCGCGGTCGCGCCGACGCGCATCATCAAGCAGGAAGAGCCGGCCATCTGCATCCGCTGCGGCAAGCCGTTCGGCGTGAAAAGTTCGGTCGAACGCGTCACCGCCAAGCTTGAGGGCCAGCACTGGATGTTCAAGGACTCCAAGAAGCGGCTCGACGTCATCAAGATGTGCGCGGACTGCCGCGTCGCCGCGATGGCCGAGGAGCAGTTCGATCCGTTCGCCGCGCCGCAGCGGCCGAAGCTGCGCACCACCGACGATTACCTGCGCGAGCGCGAGCCGAAGGGCGACAGCTAGGCTGCCCTCGAGTAACCGCCATGGCCACGAACCTCAGACACATCCGCACCGCCACGCTCGAAATCGCCTATGAGGAGAGCGGAGCGGCCAATGGCGCCGCCGTCATGCTCATGCACGGCTGGCCCTACGATGTGCGCGACTACGATGAGGTGGCACCGCTGCTCGCCGCCGCCGGCTGCCGCGTTATCGTGCCTTACCTGCGCGGCTTCGGCCCGACGCGCTTCCTGTCGGCCGCTACACCGCGCTCGGGTCAGCAGGCGGCACTCGGCAATGACCTGAAAGATCTGATGGATGCGCTCGGCATCGGACGCGCAGCCCTTGCCGGCTATGACTGGGGCGGGCGGGCGGCCTGTATCGCCGCGGCCTTGTGGCCGGAGCGGGTGCGCTGCCTCGTCACCGGCAACGGCTACAACATCCAGGATATTCGCGGCGCGGCCAATCCGGCGGAGCCTGAACAGGAACTCCGTTACTGGTACCAATTCTATTTCCACAGCGAGCGCGGCCGCGCCGGGCTGACGAAGAACCGCCGCGCGTTCTGCAAGCTGCTCTGGCGGCTGTGGTCGCCGCACTGGCGCTTCAGCGACGCCGTTTTCGAGCGCACCGCGGCAGCCTTCGACAATCCGGATTTCGTCGACGTCACCATTCAATCGTACCGGCATCGTTACGGCTATGCTGCCGGCGACCCGGCGCTGGAGGACATCGAACGGCAGCTTGCGGCGCAACCGGGAATCACGCCGCCGACCATCGCGCTGCAAGGCGAAGCGGACGGCGTGCAGCCGGCAGCGGCGTTTTCGGCGCAGGATCGGCTTTTCACCGGCCGCTTCGAGCGCCGCACGCTGGCGCGGGTCGGCCACAATCCGCCGCGCGAGGCGCCGCGCGACGTTGCCGCTGCGATTCTCGAACTGATCGGCGCTACTTCGTCGTAGCGCGGCCGAGGAAATCCACCAGCGCCTTGCGGTCCTCTGCCGAGCCGATGGTCTGCTCCGGCATCTTGGTGCCGGGCGTGTAATGCGCCGGCCCGATCTCGAACAGTTTCGCTATCGTTGCCGGCGACCAGACGATGGCGAGCTTTTTCAGCGCCGGCGAGAAATTATAGCCCGGCAGCGTGGCGATGCGGCGGCCGAAAATGCCGTGCAGCGTGGGCCCCGCCTTGTTGCCTTCGTCAGGCGAGAGCGTGTGGCAGGCAACGCAGGCGCGGAACACCTGCGCGCCGGGATCGCCGGCATAGGCCGCCAGCGGATCGGACGGGGCGCCGACCACCAAAGCGTCGATCGGCTCGCCGCTCGCCGCGTCCCAGCGGCGGATCGTGCGGTCGGCGCCGCCGGTCAATATCGTATGATTGTCCGGAAAGAATGCGACCGACCACACCGGCAGGCCCGGCCCGACCAGGGTCCGCTCGAGTTTGCGCATCTTGCGATCGATGACCGCCACCGAGCCGCGAATGCCGGCGGCGGCGACGAGCTTGCCGTCATGCGAGAGCGCGACCGCGATAACCGGCGTCGGCGAGGCCTGCACGTCGCCCAACGTTTCGCCCTGCGGCGACAGGAAATAGATCTTGCCGTCGGCGCCGGCGGTCACGATCTCGCCGTCCGGCGCGATGGCGACGCCGTTCAACGGCGTCGGCAGATTGCGGATGCCGACCTCGCCGCTCGCGAGCTTCCAGATGCGCAACGTCGCATCGTAGCCGGCGCTCACGAGCTCGCTGCCATCAGGGGAAAAGGCGACGCCATTGACGTTCATGGCATTGCCTTCGAACACACGCGGCGGCGCCCCGTCGAGCGGCCACAGGCGCACCGTATGATCCCACGACGCCGACGCCAGCAGCTTGCCGTCCGGCGACATGGCGAGACCGGCGACCGGCGCGGCGTGTCCATCGAAAATCCTGTCGGGCTGCGGCTGCCCCGGCGTCCAGATGGCGATGTGCGCGTCAGCGCCGGCGGTGACGAGGCGGCCGTCCTCGAGCCAGAGCACCGCGTTCACGGCGCTGTCGTGGAAGCGCATCATCTGCTCGGCGACATTGCGCTTGAGCGACCAGCGGATCGCCGAGGTATCGAAGCTGCCGGAAATCGCCTGCTCGCCATCGGGCGAGATGGCAAGCGCCCGCACCGGCCCGCCGTGGCCACGCAATTGCGCCTGTGCCTGCGCGCCGCCGGCCAGAAGCAGGGCGACGCAAAATCCTCGGAACCAGCGCATCGCCGAACGTGACGGACATTCGGGGCAAAACTCAGGCATCGGCCGGCTGCATGCCGAGCGCGGCAATGCGCGCGCGCGTCGCCGGATCGCGCAAGCTGGCCAGAAACGCCTGCACCGCGGGACGCTCACGCCGGCTCCCGACGATGAGGAAATCGTAGTGTTCCGGCGCCACCGGCAAAAAGCCGAGGCCATAGAGTTTCGCCACCGGCTCGATGGCGACGCCCCAGTCGGCGCGGCCTTGCGCAATCGCGGCGGCAACGGCGTTGTGCGATTTCGGCTGGTTGGCGTAGCCGGCGGGCCGCGCGCCATCGAGCAGCCGGTCGATAAGCACGCGCGTTCCGGCGCCGGCGTTGCGGCTCACCATCAGCGCGGCGCGGTCGGCAAGCACGATTTTCAGCGCCTCGCGCGCGCTGCGTCCTTCGAAGCGCGCGTCGCCGCGCCGGAACAGAATGCCCTGCATGCGCCGCCAGCCGTGCACCAGGCTCAAATCCGGCGTCACCAGATGCTCGTTGTATTTGCCGGTCGCCGGATCGATCAGATGCACCGGTGCGACGTCGCACTGCCCGCGGCTTGCCGCCGCCACGCCGCCGAGGCTGCCTACGGCGAGCGTGCGCGCGGAAAAGCCGCGTTCGCCGAGCGCACCGACCACGACATCCAAGGCGATGTCGTGGCTGCCCATGATGACCAGATCGGGCGCGCGCACCGCGCCGCCGATCAGCGTCACCCGTGCGCTGCTGCCGGCGTCGAGCGCATTGGCGAGCGCGTCGATTTCGAGAAAGCCGTCGGCCTGTGAAAAGCTCGTTACCGAGCCGGAACCCTTGTCGGTCGGAAACGCGATCGGGCCCTCGTCGCTGTCGATGAGCGAAACCAGCACAAATTCCTTGCGTCCGAGTTCGGAGGCGATGCGCACCGGGACCTGCGCGTCGATCGTTTGCGCGGCTTCCGGCGGCAGGCCGGCGCGGGCGCGGATCACCGGCGCGGCAAAGGCGTGGAAGGTGAAGATCGCCGAGGTCGGAAAGCCGGGCAGCACCACGACCGGCTTGTCGCCGACGGCGCCGAGGCTGAGCGGCTTGCCCGGCTTGAGCGCGACGCCGTGCACCAAAATGCCCGGCGCGCCGAGGCGCGCGACGATGCGGTGCGACAGATCGCCGGCGCCCTTCGAAGTGCCGCCGGAGAGCACCACCATGTCGCAGCCTGCAAGCGCTTCGCGCACCGCGTTTTCCAGCGCCGCCTCGTCGTCGGGAAATGCGCCCATGGCGACCGGCTCGCCGCCCGCCTCGCTCACGGCGGCGGCGATGATGGGTCCGTTGCTGTCATAGACCCCGGCCGGCCTGAGCGGCTCGCCCGGGGCCACCAGCTCATCCCCCGTGGACAGCACCGCGACCTTCGGCCGCCGCACCACGCCGACGGTCGCTAATCCGCAGGCGGCGAGCGTGCCGATCTCGCGCGAGCCGATGCGCGTCCCTCGCCGCAGCAAGGTCTCACCGCGGGCGATGTCGGAGCCGGCGAATGAGACGAACTGCCCGGGCCCGACGGCGCGGCGCAATTCGATTGCCGGCGCGCCATCGTCGATGAGCTCGGTATGCTCGATCATCACCACGGCATCGGCGCCGCGCGGCACGACGCCGCCGGTGGCAATGGCCGTCGCCGTGCCGGGCGCGACCTCGATCGTGGGCGCATGGCCGCAGGCAATGACTTCGGCGTTCAGCACCAGCCGCTTCGGCGCCGTGTCGCCGGCGCCCCTGGTATCGGCCGAGCGCAGCGCGAAGCCGTCGACGTTCGAGCGGTCGAAGGCCGGCGCATCGAGCGGCGCGACGACGTCCGCGGCGAGCACACGGTTGAGCGATGCGGCGAGCGCCACTGGTTCGCCGGGCAGCGGCTTCAGATCGAGATGCCGCTCGAAACGCCTGCGCGCTTCATCGGCCGACACCACTTCAAGGAATTGCTCCTGCCGCGCCGCCGCGCGCACGCGCGCGAGCAAATCGGATTCAGCCTGCGCTCGCGATTTCTTCTCACCGCTCATTTCATGCGCCTCACGGCCACGGCCTGATCGCTACTTCGGCACCTTCCGGATAGCCTTCGCTGTCGGGCGGCACCAGCAACCAGCCGTCGGCGCGCGACAGGGCCGAGAGCGGCAGGTATTTCCCCGCCAGCGGTTCTGCAGCATCGCCGTCGCGGCGCACCGGCACGAATTCGGCAAGGCCGACCGGCGACGCCACCTTGCGCGCCAGCGTCGCTATTGCTGCCGGTTCGCTGTCGTCACCGCCGCAAAGCCGCGCCAGCAGCCGCCGGCCAACGGTGAGCCACACCGCAAGCGCGGCGTCGAGCCGGCCGGGCAGCAGCAGCGCCGGGCGAGGGCCGACGAAGCCGAAGGCCGCGGTTTCCCCCGGCGTCAGCGCGATGCCGTGCACGACGAGTTCGCCCTCGCGCGCCAGCGTCTGCACGCTGGTGTCGTTACGCCCGCTGCCGGTACCGCCGATAACGATGATGCCGTCGGCATTTTCCGACGCGAAGGCAAGCCCGAGGTCACGGCCAGTTTCGAGCCGCGCAATGCCGCCGCGGCGCTCGATATCCCCCGCCACCAGCCGCGCGGCGGCATGGACCATGGCGCTGCCGCGCACCGGCAGGATATGCAGGCGCGGCTCGCGCACGGTGACGCGCGCGAGGCCGGCGGCGGCAAAGACCGCAAGATCGGTCAGGCGCAACCGTTCGCCGGCGCGGCGCAAGGGGACCGGCGCATCGCAATCGCCGCCCGCAGCCAGCACACCTTCACCTGCATTGACCGAGGCGAGCGCCTCGGCGCGGCCGCCGGAGAGCTGCACCGCATCGAACGGCGCCACGCTGTCGGTACCCGGCGGCATTGCCTGACCGGATTCGATGCGCTGCGGCATGTGCGCGAGCGAGGCCGGCGCGTAACCGCCGGCGCCCTGGGTCTCCTCGGCGCTGACCGCCCAGCCGTCGACCAGGGCGATGGCCGCGCTTGGCCGTGCCGGAACCAGAACGTCACCGGCGAGCGTACGTCCAGCGGCTGCGGCGACATCGACCGCGCGCGGCGCGACCGGCCTCACGCCAAGCTCGAGCTTCGCCAGGACCTCGGCCAGCGGCGTAAGCCGTGCAATCGTCTGGCCGCTATCGAGTTTCGCCGCCATGCTTGACCTTGTCATCATTGCGATTCATCAGTCTACCGCAACCCGGGACCGGTCAAACCCGGCAAAGAGGCGCGATATGGCCGACAAAACCCTGAGCCTGCGCGGCCTCAAATGCCCCTTGCCGGCGCTGCGCACGCGCAAGGCGCTCTCGGCCATGCAGAGCGGCGAGGTGCTCAGCATCGAATGCACCGATCCGCTGACGGCGATCGATATCCCCAATCTGCTGCGGCAGACCGGCGACGTCCTCGAAAGCAGGGCAGAGACCGGCGGGATTCTCAGCTTTCGCATCCGCAAAAAATAGCGCAACGGAATTCGCTGCGCCCCGCGACCATAATGTGCGAGACTATCGGCCAGCGCGGCTGAGGTCCTGTCGGGTAGCGCGGCCATGAAGACCATTCTGATTCCCACCGAGGATCACGACGCCATGCCGGCGGTGCTCGAAGGTGCGCGGCTCATCGCGCATGCCTTCGGCAGCTACATGGAGGGCTTCGCCGTCCGTCCGTCACCGGCCACCTACGTGACGGTCGAGCCGGTGAGCAGCCTCGCCATCTCCGGCGCCTATGAAGGCGACTCGGCGCGGGCTGCGC
>Ga0335083_10002577_pt1 | contig 23858 bp, 15 predicted proteins | sample Lox_Sample_42_FD_206716 | JGI IMG/M metagenome (GOLD analysis project Ga0335083, IMG submission 206716) | Soil microbial communities from Loxahatchee National Wildlife Refuge, Florida, United States - Lox_Sample_4.2 | ecosystem: Environmental > Terrestrial > Soil > Wetlands | place: USA...
GCCCGTTTCCGCAACGAGGAAGTTGCCGCCCGTCACGCCCATGTCCGCCGAGAGAAAGTGCGGACGCAGCACTTCGCGCGCCTCGCGCGTCATGTCGGGGATTTCGGTCAGGCGCGGCTTGCCGTGCGTCTTCGCGAAGAGATCGGCGATCTCGTCCTTGTCCTTGTGCACGACGGGCGCAATGATGTGGCTGGGCGGCTCGTTGTCGTTGATCTGCAGGATGTACTCGCCCAGATCGGTCTCGATGGATTGCACGCCCATCTCCGCGAGCACCGTGTTCAGCCGCATTTCCTCCGAGACCATCGACTTCGTCTTGATGACCTTGCGCACGTCGTGCCGGCGGGCGATGTCCGCGACCAGCTGCGCGGCGTCGCGCGCGGTTTCTGCGTAAAGCACGGTCACGCCGCGCCGCGTCGCCTCGGTCTCGAACTGTTCGAGCCAGACATCGAGATTTTCCAGCGCCCGGTTGCGGCGAGCCTTGAGCGCCGCGCGCGTGGCCGGAAAGTCGATTGCGGTGATGGCCTCGGCGCGCGCCGAGACGAACTTCGTCGAGAGCTTCTTGAGGTTTTCCTGAAGACGCTGGTCGGCCAGCTTCTGGCCGGCGCGCGCCTTGAACTGCATCGATTGAACTTGCATGGCGTCGGGGCGAGGTTGAACGGTGTTCGACAGATTCCGGGCGAAGAAGCGCGGTGGCAGCGGGTGGCGCGTCAAACGTCGCCGGCCAGCACCTGGGCGATGTGCAGCACACGCGTGGTGGTGTCGCCAGTGCGCCGCAAGCGTCCTTCGATGTTCAGGATGCAACCAAGGTCGCCGAGCACGACGGCGCCCGCCCCGCTCGCCTGAACGTTCGCACACTTTTCGTCGGCAATGGCCGTCGAGATCGCACCGTACTTCACGGCAAAGGTGCCGCCGAAGCCGCAGCAGTGCTCGCAGTCCTTCATCTCGCGAACCTCGACGCCGCGCTGGGCGAGCAGCGCACGCGGCTGTGCCTTCACGCCAAGCTCGCGCAGGCCGGAGCACGAGTCGTGGTACGTCACGGGCCCGCTGAACGCGCCTTGCGGCAGCGTGACCTTCGCGACATTGACCAGGAAGTCCGTCAGCTCGTAGACACGCTCGCGCAACTTGCCGTAGCGCCCCATCAATTCGGGATCGTCGCGGAACAAGTCGCCATAGTGCACGCGGATCATGCCGCCGCACGAACCCGAGGGCACCACGACGTAGTCGAACTGTTCGAATTCACGCAGCGTCTTTTCCGCGAGATCGCGCGCGAGCGCGCGCTCGCCAGAGTTGTACGCCGGCTGGCCGCAACAGGTTTGCGCAGGCGGCACGACGACCTCATAGCCGGCCTCTTCGAGCAGCTTGAGCGTCGAAAAGCCGATTTCAGGACGCATCGTGTCGATGAGACAGGTGACGAACAAACCGACTCGCATGGGGACTCCTCGTGAAAACCGTCCCCGATTATCCGCTGTTTCGCTGCCGTCACCAACGCGCGCGTGTTCCTCCCCGCGCCTCGACCACGATGCCGCAGTGCAGCGCCCGAGTCCCGTCAAACGCTTACTTTTTTCACCATACGAGATACAATGAATTTTCTGTCTCACGCGTCAAGCGAATCGGAACCCATGAGCGAGACCCATCCAGATCCGAAGACCTCGATTCAGGTGATCGAGCGCATGATGCGCCTGCTGGACGCGCTGGCTGCACACAGCGACCCAGTCAGCCTGAAGGAGCTTGCGCAGCGCACCGAACTGCACCCTTCAACCGCGCACCGCATCCTGAACGACATGGTGAGCTGCCGTCTCGTCGATCGCTCCGACCCCGGCACCTACCGGCTCGGCATGCGTCTGCTCGAACTAGGCAATCTCGTCAAGGCGCGCCTTTCGGTGCGCGATGCAGCGCTCACGCCGATGCGCGAACTGCACCGGCTGACAGGCCAGACGGTCAATCTCTCCGTGCGCCAGGGCGACGAGATCGTTTATATAGAGCGAGCTTATTCCGAGCGCTCCGGCATGCAGGTGGTGCGCGCCATCGGCGGCCGCGCGCCGCTGCACCTCACATCGGTCGGCAAGCTGTTTCTCGCCGCCGACGAAGCGAACCGCGTGCGCGCCTACGCCACGCGCACCGGCCTTTCCGGCCACACGCGCAATAGCATCACCGACCTCGGGCGTCTCGAGCGTGAGCTCGCGCATGTGCGCCAGCAATTCTGCGCACGCGACAACGAAGAGCTCGAACTGGGCGTGCGGTGCATTGCCGCAGGCATCTACGACGACACCGGCAAGCTCGTGGCGGGCCTTTCGCTCTCCGCGCCCGCCGATCGCTTGCAGGATTCCTGGCTCGGCCAGTTGAGCAAGACGGCACTCACCATATCGGAGTCGCTCGGGTACCATCCGGAGCCCGCCGAAGGCAGCGTGCAGCCGGCTTGAGACCACAGCGCGTTACGGCCCAACAGACATACGCTCCCGAAAGCAAAACGCCCCGCAATTGCGGGGCGTTTGTCATCACGAAACCGGAAACCCGGATCTCGCCGCGCAGCCTCAGGTGCCTGGGCCGCCTGCATCCGCGCTCGTGATGTGCGGCTGCTGGTCGGCGCCGCCGTTGTCGAGCCACGTGCGCACACGCGTCGCATCGGCGAAGCGCGAGTACTTTCCGCTCGAGTCGAGCAGCACCATGATCATCGGACGATTGTGGATCGTCGTTTGCATGACGAGACACTCGCCCGCTTCGTTGATGAAGCCCGTCTTCTGCAGGCCGATGTCCCACGATGCATTGCGGACCAGCGCGTTCGTGCTGTTGTAGGCGAGATTGCGCTTGCCGGTGAACACGTCGTAGCTGCGGTCGGTCGAGAACTGACGGATGAGTGGGTACTGGTAAGCCGCGTTCACCATCTTCACGAGGTCACGCGCGGTCGAAACGTTGTGGCTCGTGAGGCCCGTGGAATTCTCGAAGTGCGTATCGGTCATGCCGAGTTGCTTGGCCTTTGCGTTCATCGCTGCGATGAACGCCGGACGGCCGCCCGGGTAATAGCGCGAGAGCGCCGCCGCCGCGCGGTTTTCCGACGCCATCAGCGCAATGTGCAGCATGTCCTCGCGCGAGAGCACCGACCCCACCGAGAGGCGCGAACCGGTGTTCTTCTCGTAGTCGCGGTCTTCGTCCGTCACTTCGATCGGCTCCGAGAGCGAGGCCTTCGAGTCGAGCACGACCATCGCGGTCATGAGCTTCGAGATCGAGGCGATCGGCACCACGGCGCGCGAGTTTTTGTCGAAAAGCGGCTCGAGCGTGTTTTGGTCGACCACATATGCAACGCCGGAGCGCAGCATCAACGAGTCCGGCGTTTCATGCAGCCCGAACGCCTGGCCCACGGTCGGCTGGCGCGGCTCGAACGCGACACGGCGCACCGCTGTGTGATGGCGGCCGTTCATCGTGTAGGAGACGCGGCGCTTTTTCGCGACCGGACGCGCATCGTCGTCCTTCGCAGCCGCAGCCGCGGTGGTACGCGCCGCGCCCGCCTTTTTGGCCACCTTTGCCGGTGCCGGCTCGGCCTTCGCCGCCTTCTTGGTGACCTTTTTCGCGTTGGCCGTTTTCGCCGGGGTAGCGTCTTGCGACGCAGCAAAGGCGCTCACAGGCGCCACGAACGTCGCACTGATCGCGACGGACACGGCGACCGACAACGCGGTGCTGACAACCGACGACGGCAGCAGTGAGAGCGACAGGAACTTGTCGGATTTCATTGGTGTTCTTGATGGAGCGGCGGGATCGTTCGCCAAGTGTAGTAAAGCCACGAAAAATTCGCAAATTGAAGCACTTATCGGCGCTCATTAAACCGAAGTATGACCTTCGATTGAGCAGGTCAATGCACTTCCCGCATTCAATGGGGATAGACAATCGAAAAGCCGCTCCCCTCACCGCGACGCCGTTTGTCGAGAACGTTTGCGATGCATGCAAGGCGCGCTCGCTGCGTTAACGGCGTGGATCGTACAAAACTTGATTGAGGGCAAATACGGTTGAGATTGTCTGACCACCAGTGGCCGCCGTACCGCGCGACGCGCGTTCGACAGCAATGGATCTCTAACGTTCCACGTAGGAATCCGGTGGACGCACTCGGCAAAATCCCTCAAGTACGTTCATCGAATCCCTTCAACATCTTGCCAGAAGCCGCGATCTCGCGCTTGGCCTGCCCTGCCAGGGCGGTCGCCTGAACGGGCTGAAGCCCGGTGCAACGGGCGCTTCCAAACTTTGTCGTAGAAACTTTATGCACACAACATAAGTGTTTGTTTAATAATAAATTATTAAGTTTGTGCGACGCACCAAAAGATGCTTGACTTTCTTTGGCAGCATCCTAAAATCGAGTCAATGCTGCGACGCACAAAGCGCGCAACAGAACACCAGCCGCCTTGCCACTTACTCCAGGCGACCCAAGAAGGCCGCCAACCATCCAGGAGCGTAAACCATGAGTCTGCTGACCCCTGAGCAATTCGTCGCTGCACAGAAAGCCAACCTCGAAACCGTGTTCGGTCTCACCGGCAAGGCATTCGAAGGCGTGGAGAAGCTCGTCGAATTGAATCTTCAGGCCGTCCGCTCGAATCTGGCGGAATCGCAGGAACACGCCCAGCGCGCACTGTCGGTGAAGGACGCGCAGGAATTCCTGGCGCTGCAAACGAGTTATACCCAGCCGCTTACCGAAAAGCTGCTGTCGTACGGCCGTCATGTGTACGAAATCGCCTCGGCCACCCAGGCTGAGTTTGCGAAGGTCGCCGAGGCCCACTACGAAGAGCAGAACCGCAAGGTCCAATCGCTCGTCGACAACGTCGCGAAGAACGCGCCGGCCGGCTCGGAAACCGCAGTCGCCGTGATCAAGTCGGCCATCAACGCCGCGAACACGACCTACGAAACGGTCCACAAGGCCACGAAGCAGGCCGTGGAAATGGCCGAAAGCAACTTCAACGCCGCCACCGCCGCCGCGAGCAAGGCTGCCGCCCAGGCGTCGCGCTCAGCTGCCGCTTCGGCCAAGAAAACCGTCTGAACGTTGCCGGTTGAATCGGGGCGCGCGCTTAAGCAGTTTCGCGCCCCGCGCCGGACCTGACGCTCCGGCATGCCGCCCCCCGGCATGCCACTTGCCCGGTCGCCGACCGGGAATCTTTTTTACGCTCCGGCGCCTCTCGCCACGCTCCGCGTTACCCAAAAGCAAACGGCGCACTCCTCGCGGAGTGCGCCGTTTCTTCGTGCGCGCCGCAAACAGCAGCGGCGCGGCGCGACGTTACTTCTTCTTTTGCGGCGGCAGATCGGTACACACGCCCTCGTACAGCTCGGCTGCCATACCGATCGATTCGCCCAGCGTCGGGTGCGGGTGAATCGTCTTGCCGATGTCAGTGGCATCCGCGCCCATTTCCACGGCGAGGCAGACTTCGCTGATGAGGTCGCCCGCGTTCAGGCCGACGATGCCGCCGCCAATCACGCGATGCGTCTCTTCGTCGAAGATCAGCTTCGTGAAGCCCTCGTCGCGGCCATTGGCGATCGCGCGGCCCGAAGCGGCCCACGGGAACACTGCCTTGCCGTACTTGATGCCTTCGGCCTTGCACTGGTCTTCGGTCTTGCCAGCCCACGCCACTTCCGGATCGGTATAGGCCACCGACGGGATCTGCAGCGCGTCGAAGTACGCCTTCTCGCCGTGCGCCGCTTCCGCCGCCACGTGCCCTTCATGCACGGCCTTGTGCGCGAGCATCGGCTGGCCGACGACATCGCCGATCGCGAAGATGTGCGGCACGTTGGTGCGCATCTGCTTGTCGACTTCGATGAAGCCACGATCGGTCACAGCCACACCGGCCTTGTCCGCGCCGATCTTCTTGCCATTGGGCGAGCGGCCCACGGCGACGAGCACGAGGTCGTAGCGCTGCGCCTCGGCCGGCGCCTTTTCGCCCTCGAACGTGACGTAGATACCGTCGTCCTTCGCCTCGGCCTTCGTCGTCCTGGTCTTGAGCATGACGTTCGCGAAGCGCTTCGCGTTGTACTTCTCCCAGACCTTCACGAGATCGCGGTCCGCGCCGGCCATCAGGCCGTCGAGCATTTCCACGACGTCGATCTGCGCGCCGAGCGTCGCGTAGACGGTCGCCATTTCGAGGCCGATGATGCCGCCGCCGATCACGAGCATCTTCTGCGGCAACTGGCGCAGTTCCAGCGCGCCGGTCGAGTCGACCACGCGCGGATCTTCGGGCATGAACGGCAGCTTCACGGCCTGCGAGCCCGCGGCGATGATCGCCTGCCTGAACTTCACGACTTTCTTGCCGCCCTCGCCCGCCACTTCCATATGGTTCGGATCGAGGAACGTGCCCACGCCGGTCACGACTTCGACCTTGCGCGCCTTCGCCATGCCGGCGAGACCCCCGGTGAGCTTCTTGACGACGCCCGACTTGAAGTCGCGCAGGCGGTCGAGATCGACCTGCGGTTTGCCGAACGTGATGCCGTGCGATGCGAGGGCTTCCGCTTCGTCGATCACGAGCGCCGTGTGCAAGAGCGCCTTCGACGGAATGCAGCCAACGTTCAGGCACACGCCGCCGAGCGTCGAATAGCGCTCGACCAGCACGGTCTTCATGCCGAGGTCGGCGGAGCGGAACGCCGCCGAATAGCCGCCGGGGCCGGCGCCGAGCACGAGCATGTCGCATTCGACATCGGCGCTGCCGCCGAAGCTGCCGGCTTGTGGTGCGGCCGCTTTGGAAACTTCGGCCGCCTTCGGTGCTTCAGCAGCCTTGGGCGCTTCGGCCTTCGGCGCGGGCGCGGCCGCGCCTTCCGAGGCCTCGACCAGCGCGATCACCGTGCCTTGCGAAGCCTTGTCGCCCGCCTTGATCTTCACTTCCTTGACGGTGCCCGCGACATCGCTGGGCACTTCCATCGTGGCCTTGTCCGATTCGAGCGAGAGCAGCGTCTGCTCTTTCTCGATGACATCGCCGGCCTTGATGTTGACTTCGATGACGTCGATGTCCTTGAAGTCGCCGATGTCCGGCACTTTCACTTCGACGAGACTCATGGTGTCCCCTTTGGGAGTGACCGGCCACGCCCGCCGCAGCGCGCACGCGTGAGTGCGCGGCGCGGCGGCGTCAGCCGGTCAATGAAGCGGTTTTACAGAATCACGCGACGGAAGTCGCCGAGGATCGAAGCGAGGTACGCGTTAAAGCGCGCGGCAGCCGCACCATCGATCACGCGGTGATCGTACGAGAGCGACAGCGGCAGCGTGAGGCGCGGCACGAACTGCTTGCCGTCCCACACCGGCTTCATCGCGCTCTTCGAAAGGCCGAGGATCGCCACTTCCGGAGCGTTGATGATCGGCGTGAAATGCGTACCGCCGATGCCACCGAGCGACGAGATCGAGAAGCAGCCGCCTTGCATCTGGTCGGGCTTGAGCTTGCCTTCGCGCGCGAGCTTCGAGAGATCGGCCATTTCCTTCGCGATCTCGACGAGACCCTTCTTGTCCGCGTCGCGGATCACCGGCACGACGAGGCCGTTCGGCGTGTCAGCGGCAAAACCGATGTGGTAGTACTGCTTGAAGACGAGGTTGTCGCCGTCGAGGCTCGCGTTGAACGCCGGGAACTTCTTCAGCGCGGCGACGCAAGCCTTGATGACGAACGCGAGCATCGTGAACTTCACGCCTGCCTTCTCGTTCTCCTTGTTCAGCTGCACACGCAGCGCTTCGAGGTCGGTGATGTCCGCTTCGTCGTTGTTCGTGACGTGCGGAATCATGACCCAGTTGCGGTGCAGGTTCGCGCCCGAGATCTTCTTGATGCGCGAGAGCGGTTGCGTATCGATCGGGCCGAACTTCGTGAAGTCGACCTTCGGCCACGGCAGCAGGTTTAGCTCGCCGCCAGCGCCGCCGGCCGGTGCGGCTGCGGCCGCTGGCGCGGCCAGCTGGCCCGTCATCACGCCCTTGACGAACGCGGTGATATCGTCCTGCGTGATACGGCCCTTCGGACCCGTGCCGGTGACGCGACCCACATCCACGCCGAGTTCGCGCGCGAACTTGCGCACCGACGGCGATGCATGGCTCGGGCGGCGCGCGCCGCCTTCGCCTGCCGGAATGATCGGCGCCTGCGCGAGTGCCGACGGCGCGGCGGGCACGGGCTTGACCGGTGCGACTTGCGGCAAGTCGGCCGGCTGCTCGACGGGCGCCTTGGGGGCGGGTGCCGCGGCAGGTGCCGAGGCGCCTTCTGCTTCGACGACGATGATCTCGGTGCCTTCCGAGACGCTATCGCCAACCTTGACCAGGATTGCCTTGACGATACCAGCCACCGGGCTCGGCACGTCCATGGTCGCCTTGTCCGACTCGAGCGTGACGAGCGACTGCTCCTTCTCGACCCGGTCGCCGACCTTCACGCCGATCTCGATGACGGGCACGTCCTTATAGTCGCCGATGTCGGGGACCTTGACGCTCTGCACGCCGCCGCTCGCGGCGGGCGCCGCCTGTTGCGCCGGCGCGGGCGCGCTCGCCGCGGCTTGTGCGGGCTTCTCTTCCTTCGCGGCGGGTGCGGCAGGAGCCGCACCGGCGCCTGCGCCGTCCAGCACGAGGACGAGCGAGCCTTCCGACACGTTGTCGCCGACCTTGACCTTCACTTCCTTGACCGTGCCCGAAGCCGGGCTCGGCACATCCATGGTCGCCTTGTCGGACTCCAGCGTGATGAGCGACTGCTCTTTTTCGACGGTATCGCCCGCCTTCACCAGCACCTCGATCACAGGAATGTCCTTGTAATCGCCGATGTCCGGCACCTTGACTTCGATCGCTTGACTCATTGTTAGTGTCTCCGGGGCCGCATATGACACGCCTCCCCACTTCGGGGAGGCGCGCATGCCATGCACAGGGGTGATGCGTTAGACGGTCATCGGGTTGGGTTTGGACGGATCGAGGTTGTACTTGGCGATCGCGTCGGCGACCACCTTGCGCTCGATCTTGCCCTCGTCCGCGAGCGCGTTGAGCGCCGCAACCGTCGTCCAGTAACGATCGACTTCGAAGAAGTGACGCAGTTTTTCACGCGTGTCCGACCGGCCGAAGCCGTCGGTGCCGAGCACGACGAATTTGCGCGGCACGAGGCCACGGATCTGGTCGACCAGCGCGCGCACGTAGTCGGTCGATGCGATGACCGGACCTTCCGTGCCCTTCAGCAGCTTCTCGACGTGCGATTCGCGGCGCGGCTCGCTCGGGTGCAGCAGGTTCCAGCGCTCGACTTCGTGGCCTTCGCGCGCGAGTTCCGTGAAGCTCGGCACGCTCCAGAGGTCGGCTTCGACGCCCCAGTCGTTCTTCAGCAGGTCGGCGGCGGCGATCACTTCGTTGAAGATCGTGCCCGCGCCCATCAGCTGAACACGCGGAGCCTTCGCGTTCGCGTCGCCCTTGCGGAACGAGTACATGCCCTTGATGATGTCGGCCGCCACGCTCTCACCCTGCGGGATCGCCGGGTGCTCGTAGTTCTCGTTCATCACGGTGATGTAATAGAACACGTCCTCCTGCTCCTGCACCATGCGGCGCAGACCGTCCTGCATGATGACCGCGAGTTCATAGCCGAACGTCGGGTCGTAGCTGAGGCAGTTCGGCACCGACGCGGCCCACAGGAGCGAGTGGCCGTCTTCGTGCTGCAGGCCTTCGCCGTTCAGCGTCGTGCGACCGGCCGTGCCACCCAGCAGGAAGCCGCGCGAACGCATGTCGCCCGCGGCCCATACCAGGTCGCCGATGCGCTGGAAGCCGAACATCGAGTAGAAGATGTAGAACGGGATCATGATCTCGCCGTGCGTCGAGTACGACGTCGCGGCTGCGATCCAGTCCGACATGCCGCCGGCTTCGTTGATGCCTTCCTGCAGGATCTGACCGGTCTGCGATTCCTTGTAGAACATCAGCTGGTCGGAATCTTCCGGCACGTACTTCTGGCCGTCCTGGTTCCAGATGCCGATCTGGCGGAACAGGCCTTCCATGCCGAAGGTGCGCGACTCGTCCGGCACGATCGGCACGACGCGCTTGCCGAGCGCCTTGTCCTTCAACACGATGTTGAGGAAACGCACGAACGCCATCGTCGTCGAAATCTCGCGGCCTTCGCCCGTGCCCTTGAGCAGCGGCTCGAACACGTCGAGCGCCGGCACCGGCAGCGACTCGGCCTTCTGGCGGCGAGCCGGCAGGTAGCCGCCGAGGTCCATGCGGCGCTGGCGCATGTACTCGAGTTCCTTCGAGCCTTCCTCGAACGTGAGGTACGGCACGTCGACGATCTGCTCGTCCGTGATCGGCAAGCGGAACTGGTCGCGGAACTTCTTGAGCTGATCCACCTGCATCTTCTTTTGCTGGTGGGTGATGTTCATGGCCTGGCCGGCTTCGCCCATGCCGTAGCCCTTGATCGTCTTCGCGAGGATGACGGTGGGCTGGCCCTTCGAGTTCGAAGCCTGATGGAACGCCGCGTAGATCTTGTGCGGGTCGTGGCCGCCGCGGTTCAGGTTCCAGATGTCGTCATCGGACCAGTCGGCGACGAGCGCCTTTAGTTCCGGCGTGTTGAAGAAGTGCTCGCGCACGAAGGCGCCCGATTCCGACTTGTACGTCTGGTACTCGCCGTCCACGACTTCCATCATGCGGCGCATCAGCGCGCCCGACCTGTCGCGCGCGAAGAGCGCGTCCCAGCGGCTGCCCCAGATGACCTTGATGACGTTCCAGCCCGCGCCGCGGAACTCGCTTTCGAGCTCCTGGATGATCTTGCCGTTGCCGCGCACCGGACCGTCCAGACGCTGCAGGTTGCAGTTGATCACGAACACGAGGTTGTCCAGACGCTCGCGGCCGGCCATGCCGATTGCGCCGAGCGACTCCGGTTCATCCGTCTCGCCGTCGCCGAGGAAGGCCCAGACCTTGCGGCCATCGGTCTTCGCAATGCCACGCGCCTGCAGGTACTTCATGAAGCGCGCCTGGTAAATCGCCATGATCGGGCCGAGGCCCATCGAGACGGTCGGGAACTGCCAGAAGTCCGGCATGAGCCACGGGTGCGGATACGACGAGATGCCCTCGCCGCCCACTTCCTGGCGGAAATTGTCGAGCTGCTTCTCGGAGAGGCGGCCCAGCAGGAATGCGCGCGAGTACACGCCCGGCGACGAGTGGCCCTGCACGAACACGAGGTCCCCGCCATGCTCGGCGGACGGCGCGCGCCAGAAGTGGTTGTAGCCGACGTCATAGAGCGTGGCGGCCGAAGCGAACGAAGCGATGTGCCCGCCCACGTTCGTCTGCTTGCCCGCGCGCAGCACCATGGCCATGGCGTTCCAGCGCGTATACGAGCGGATGCGGTGTTCGATGTCCTGATCGCCGGGGTTCTTCGCCTGGTTGGCGACCGGGATGGTGTTGATGTACGGCGTATTCGCCGAGAAAGGCAGGTGTTCGCCATGCACGCGGGCAAACTCGATCTGCTTTTCGATCAGATGGTGGGCGCGGTCAGGGCCGACCGTCGAGATGACGCCATCCAGCGCTTCGAGCCATTCGGCGGTTTCCTGGGGATCCTCGTCCTTGTCGGCGGCAACGTACTTCAGGACTTCGTCGGGTACAGCGGACATGCTCGTCTCCTGGGTGTAGGGGAACGCTGTTGATCGGACCATGCGGACGGCGACGCTTGAGACGTGACCGGGCCAACCGCAGCAGCTTCCGGGCGATTGTAATGACCCCTCAGACCATCGCGCAACAAAATTTTCGAATTGCGGGATGCGATTTTATAATGTGAAAAAATGCTGCAGCGCACGCTTAATCGTTCGCGCCCCTGCGCCGATAACGGCCAGTTTGCACCCGTTTATCGGCGAATTACCGCTTTTTTCGCGGCAATTCCGTGTCTTACGCTGCGCTACAATCCTTGCCATGTTGACCGAACGGCTTTTCGCACGCTCGGCGCGGCCGCCCGGAACGCCCGGCGAGTCGTCGCCATCTCGCTGGCACCACGGACCCTGGTGGTCGAATTCCTATTTGCTGACCCCGCTCCTGTCGATCCTCGTGTTTCTGGTCGTCATGAGCCTGATCTTGTGGAGCCTGAACCGCCGCGAGCAACAGCAGCAGGAAGACACGCTCTACCGCAACGTCGCGTGGGCCCAGCAGCAGATCCGCCTCTCAATGACGGGCGCGCAGGAGCAATTGCAGGCGCTCGCGCGCGATCTGGTTGCCGGCCACGTCGACCCGCAGTACTTCCAGACGTCCACCACGGACATCATGCAGGGCCACCCCGAAATCCTCTACCTGAACTGGTACACGAGCCAGCAGGAGCCGAGGTGGCCCAACACCGCCATGCCCGTCTTCGGCCAGCGCCTCGCCAAGCCCAACGACGCGCAGATGGACGAGGCCGTGAAGGCCGCCTTTGCCGAAGCGCGCGCGACACGCCGCCAGGTCTACTCGCCGCTCATCTACGACGACCTCGGCAACGGCTACATCACGCTACAGACGCCGGTATACCGCGATCGGGAGTTTCTTGGGTCGATTGCGGCCGTGTTCTCGGTCGAAGGCATCCTGAAGCACGACATCCCGCCCGAGCTGTCGGCCAAGTACAAGATCTCGATCCTCGACGCGAACAACCGCGAGCTGGCCACCACTTCGACGCGCCCGCGCCTGCCGCGCGACGTCTACTATGACCTGCCGCTCGATCCGCCGGGTCAGGGCGTCTCGGTGCGCGTGTACTCGTACCCGCAGATGACCAACTTCACGAACAACACGCTCGTGTGGCTGGTTGCAGGCCTGTCGTGCTTCGTTCTGTGGAGCCTCTGGAGCCTCTGGAAGCACACGCGCCAGCGCTTCGAAGCGCAGCAGGCGCTATACGCGGAAGCGTTCTTCCGGCGCGCGATGGAAAACTCGGTGCTGATCGGCATGCGCGTGCTCGACATGCATGGCCGCATCACGCACGTGAACCCCGCCTTCTGCCGTATGACCGGCTGGGACGAAAGCGATCTCGTGGGCAAGAACGCGCCGTTCCCCTACTGGCCGCGCGACGCCTACCCCGAAATGCAGCGGCAGCTCGACATGACGCTGCGCGGCAAGGCGCCCTCCTCGGGCTTCGAGCTGCGCGTGCGCCGCAAGGACGGCTCGCAGTTCCACGCCCGCCTCTACGTCTCGCCGCTCATCGACAGCTCGGGCCGCCAGACCGGCTGGATGTCGTCGATGACCGACATCACCGAACCCAAGCGCGCGCGCGAGGAGCTCGCCGCCGCGCACGAGCGCTTCACCACGGTGCTGGAGAGCCTCGACGCCGCCGTTTCGGTGCTCGCCGCCGACGAAGCCGAACTGTTGTTTGCGAACCGCTACTACCGGCACCTGTTCGGCATCCGCCCGGACGGCCATCTCGAGCTCGCGGGCGGCGGCGGCTTCGACTCGGCGAGCGCGTCCTCCGATTCGATCGACATGGTCGACGCCTTCGCGGGCCTGCCCGCCACCGCGCTCACCGAGAGCACGGCGGACGCGCAGGAGGTGTACGTCGAAAGCATCCAGAAGTGGTTCGAGGTCCGCCGCCAGTACATCCAGTGGGTGGACGGCCACCTCGCGCAGATGCAGATCGCAACCGACATCACCACGCGCAAGCAGGCACAGGAATTGGCGCGCCAGCAGGACGAAAAACTGCAGTTCACGAGCCGCCTGATGACGATGGGCGAAATGGCGTCGTCGCTCGCGCACGAGCTGAACCAGCCGCTTGCCGCGATCAACAACTACGCCTCGGGTACGGTCGCGCTCGTGAAGTCGGGCCGCGCCGCGCCCGAGAACCTGCTGCCCGTGCTCGAAAAAACGGCCCAGCAGGCCGTGCGCGCGGGCATGATCATCAAGCGCATCCGCGAGTTCGTGAAGCGCAGCGAGCCCAAGCGCCAGGCCACGCGCGTGGCCGACATCGTCGCCGACGCCGTGGGCCTCGCCGAAATCGAGGCGCGCAAGCGCCGCATCCGCATCGTCACCGACATGCGCTCGCGCATGCCTGTGATCTACGTCGATCCGGTGCTGATCGAGCAGGTGCTCGTCAACCTTCTGAAGAACGCGGCCGAAGCCATGGCCGATGCACGCCCGAATGCGATCGATCCCGTGATCCGCGTGATCGTGAAACGCGAAGGCGGGAACGTGTGCATCAGCGTCGTCGACCAGGGCCCGGGCGTGGATGAAGCCACCGCCGAGCGCCTCTTCGAGCCGTTCTACAGCACCAAGTCCGACGGCATGGGCATGGGGCTGAACATTTGCCGTTCCATTATCGAATCGCACCGCGGGCGTCTCTGGGTGGTCAACAACGTCGAAACCGACGGCCACATCAGCGGCGCAACGTTCCATTGCAGTCTGCCCATCGGCGAATCGGACAACCCCTCGCGGAACACCGAAGAACCGACTCCACAAACAGTTACGGGAGAGCCATGAACAGCCCAGTCACCACCCAGGAAACCGTCTTTGTTGTCGATGACGACGAGGCCGTACGAGACTCCCTGCGCTGGCTGCTCGAAGCGAACGGCTACCGCGTTCAGTGCTTCAATAGCGCGGAGGAGTTCCTCGAGGCGTACCAGCCGGCGCAGCAGGCCGGGCAGATCGCCTGTCTGATTCTGGACGTGCGCATGTCGGGCATGAGCGGTCTCGAGCTGCAGGAGCGTCTGATCGCCGAAAACGCGTCGCTGCCGATCATCTTCGTGACGGGCCACGGTGACGTGCCGATGGCCGTCTCGACCATGAAGAAGGGCGCGATGGACTTCATCGAGAAGCCGTTCGACGAAGCCGAGCTGCGCAAGCTCGTCGAGCGCATGCTCGACAAGGCGCGCAACGAAAGCAGCAACGTGCAGCAGCAGCGCGCCGCCGCCGAACGCCTCGGCAAGCTCACGGCGCGCGAGCACCAGGTGCTCGAACGGATCATCGCGGGCCGCCTGAACAAGCAGATCGCCGACGATCTCGGCATCAGCATCAAGACCGTGGAGGCGCACCGCGCCAACATCATGGAGAAGCTCAACGTCAACACGGTCGCGGACCTGCTGCGTCTCGCGCTCTCCAACAAGCCGCAACAAGCGCAACAGTAAGCACGCCGTCGTTACTGTCTTCTCGCCCTGTTGGCGCGCCGCGGCGCGCGCGAACAGGGCGAGCGGCCTGCCGCCGCAACCTTCCCGTCTCCCCCTTCATCGCCCATTGCGGTCTGAGTGCGCCCGCCGCGCGGGTATAATGTCGGCCTTCGCCGTGGTGCCCGCCCGCGCGCTTCGCGCGCCAGTCCCCGCGCCCACGCGTGCCCGCATCGCCCACTCTCGATCTCGACCGACCATGACTGCCACCCTCATCGACGGCAACGCCCTCTCCAGGAAACTTCGCGCCGACGTCGCCACGCGCGCCGCCGCCCTCACCGCCCGCGGCCATCAGCCGGGCCTCGCGGTCGTGCTCGTGGGCGACAATCCGGCGAGCGAAGTCTACGTGCGCAACAAGATCAAGGCCTGCGAAGACAACGGCCTTCATTCGTCGTACGACCGCTATCCCGCATCGCTCTCCGAAGCGGATCTGCTCAAGCGCATCGACGAGCTGAACCGCGACCCGAAGATCCACGGCATCCTCGTGCAACTGCCGCTGCCGAAGCACATCGACAGCCACAAGGTGATCGAGGCGATCGCGCCCGAGAAGGACGTGGACGGCTTCCACGTTGCCAACGCCGGGGCGCTCATGACGGGCCAGCCGCTCTTTCGCCCGTGCACGCCCTACGGCGTGATGAAGATGTTCGATGAGTACAAGATCGCGCTCGAAGGCGCGAACGCCGTGGTGATCGGCCGCTCGAACATCGTCGGCAAGCCGATGGCGCTGCTGCTGCTCGAAAAGGGCGCGACGGTCACGATCTGCCACAGCAAGACGCGTGACCTCGCGAAGCACACGCGCGAAGCGGACATCGTGGTGGCCGCCGTCGGCAAGCGCAACGTGCTGACCGCCGACATGATCAAACCCGGCGCGACCGTGATCGACGTGGGCATGAACCGCGACGACAACGGCAAGCTCTGCGGCGATGTCGATTTCGCGGGCCTGAAGGACGTGGCGGGCTTCATCACGCCGGTGCCCGGCGGCGTCGGCCCGATGACCATCACGATGCTGCTCGTGAACACGATCGAAGCCGCAGAACGTGCGGCAGGCGCGTAACGAACACGCAGAGCGAAGACGCGGAGCGCATCCCGCGTCGTGACGTTCCCGAAGCGGCCCATCCAGGGCCGCTTCTTTTTTTGCACACACCCTCTCGCTGCGACGCGCCGCGTTGCTCTCGTCCTGACCCCTCGCTCGAATCCGGCGCCCGCGCTGCCCAGGCCACGCAAGTCACGATTTCGCCGCCGCACCCTGACATCTGTTAATTTGCTCGGATGCCCCGGTTGGAAAGCGCAACTGGCGCCCCAATAATCGCCCTATCCGGCGCGCGTGGATGCATGCCGCGCGTCCAACCCCTTAACCGCGACAGACAGGAACAGGAAGCATTATGGCTACTACCCCCTCCGACAATCCGCTCCTCGATTTCACCGGGCTGCCGCGCTTTGGCGAAATCCGCCCGGAGCATGTGACGCCGGCGCTCGACGTGCTGCTCGCGAACGCGAAAGCGGCCGTCGAGCGCGCCGCGCAGCCGATCACGCCCGCACAATGGAGCGATGTGGTCGAGCCGGTCGAGCGCGCCACCGAGCCGCTCTCGCGCGCCTGGGGCGTGATCGGCCACCTGAACGCCGTCGCCGACACGCCCGAACTGCGGGCCGCGCACGGCGAGAACCTGCCGCGCGTGACCGAGTTCTGGTCGAGCGTCGGCCAGAACCTCGAGCTCTTCAAGAAGTACAAGGCCATCACCCATCACAACTCGTTCGAGCTGCTCTCGGGCGAGCGCAAGAAGATTCTCGATAACGCGCTGCGCGACTTCCGCTTGTCCGGCGCCGAGCTGCCCGAAGACCAGAAGCCGCGCTTCGCCGAGCTGCAGGAGCGCCAGGCCGCGCTCGCCAAGGCCTTCTCCGACCACGTGCTCGACGCGACCAATGGCTACGCGCTCTACGTGACGAGCGAAGCCGAGCTCGCCGGCCTGCCCGAGGACGTGATCGCCGCCGCGCGCGAAGCCGCCGAGCGCGAAGACAAGGAAGGCTGGAAGTTCACGCTGCACTTCCCCTCGTATTTCCCGGTGCTCCAGTATTCGGAAAATCGCGCGATGCGCGAGACGATGTACCGCGCCTACGTCACGCGCGCCTCGGAGCTCGGGCCTGTCTACGGCGGCGGCAAGGCGGAATGGGACAACACGGCGATCATCGACGAGCAGCTGAAGCTGCGCGCCGAGGAAGCGAAGATGCTCGGCTACAACAACTTCGCCGAGGTCTCGCTCACGCCGAAGATGGCCGAAACCCCGGCCCAGGTGATGAGCTTCCTGGAAGACCTCGCCACGCGCGCGCGCCCGCACGCCGAGAAGGACTGGAAGGAGCTGCGCGAATTTGCCGCGAACGAACTGGGCCTCGCGCAGATCGAGCCGTGGGACATGGCGTTCGCCGCCGAACGCCTGCGCCAGAAGCGCTATTCGTTCTCCGAGAACGAAGTGAAGCAGTACTTCCCGGAAGATTTCGTCCTGCGCGGCCTCTTCAAGGTCACGGAGACGCTCTTCGGCGTGCGTATCCGCGACGACAGCGCACCCGTGTGGAACGACGACGTGCGCTTCTTCCGTGTCGAGAACGCGGACGGCACGCTCGTCGCGCAGTTCTATCTCGACCTCTACGCACGCGAGGGCAAGCGCGGCGGCGCATGGATGGACGACGCACGCTCGCGCCGCAAGCTCGACGGCAACGCCGTGCAGACGCCCGTCGCGTATCTCACCTGCAACTTCTCCGCACCGGTAGGCGGCCGTCCCGCGTGCTTCACGCACGACGAAGTCATCACGCTCTTTCACGAGTTCGGCCACGGCTTGCACCACATGCTGACGCGCGTCGACGAACTGGCGGTGTCGGGCATCAACGGTGTGGAGTGGGACGCCGTCGAGCTGCCCTCGCAGTTCATGGAGAACTTCTGTTGGGAGTGGGACGTGGTGCGCGAGATGAGCTCGCACGTCGAAACCGCAAAGCCGCTGCCGCGCGAGCTCTTCGACAAGATGCTCGCCGCGAAGAACTTCCAGAGCGGTCTCGCCACGCTGCGTCAGATCGTGTTCTCGATGTTCGACATGGCGCTGCACGTGGACTTCGAAGCATCGAAGGGCAAAACCGCGACTGACCTCGCGCGCGAGATCAACGAGCGCTATCACGTCATTGCGCAGGCGCCGTTCTCGCGCTGGCCGAATACGTTCAGCCACATCTTCGCGGGCGGCTACGCGGCAGGCTACTACAGCTACAAGTGGGCCGAGGTGCTTTCCGCCGACGCCTACGCGGCTTTCGAGGAAGCCGCGCAGGCCGCGCAATCGAGCGTGCTCGACGAAGCGACCGGCACGCGCTACCGCAAGGAAATTCTCGAAGTGGGCGGCAGCCGCCCGGCGATGGAGTCGTTCAAGGCGTTCCGCGGCCGCGAGCCGAGCATCGACGCGCTCTTGCGCCACATCGGCATGGAGCAGCCGCCGGCGCAGCACTGAGCACCTGCCAGGCCGCGCGTGCGGCCTGAAGCAACGCAACCGCGCATGGGCCACGACCCATGCGCGGTTTTTTGTCGCTTTGCGCGCTATCGATGCAGCCTGAAATCGACGCTTTCGGGCCGCCCTTCGAGCGCGAGCGCCGCACGCTGCGCGGGCTGCCTGCTCACCACCCTGCCCCGGCTCACCACCGCGAGCCGAGGCGCGCGCAGGCGGATTGCCTCGACAGGATCGCCCGCGTCGAGCACCACGAGGTTGGCCGTGCAACCGGGCGCCACGCCATAGTCTTCGAGACCGAGGATCGCCGCGGCGTTCACGCTCACCGCATCGAAGCACGCGCGCGAAGCGTCGGTGCCCGTCATCTGCGCGACGTGCAGGCCCATGTGCGCAACTTCGAGCATATCGCCCGAGCCGAAGCTGTACCACGGATCCATCACGCAGTCGTGGCCAAATGCGACGTTCACGCCCGCCGCCATCAGCTCGGGCACGCGCGTCATGCCGCGGCGCTTCGGGTAGGTATCGCTGCGCCCTTGCAGCGTGATGTTGATGAGCGGATTCGCGATGGCCGCAACCCCCGCTTCGCGCATGAGCGGAATGAGCTTGCTCGCGTAGTAGTTGTCCATCGAATGCATGGACGTGAGATGCGAGCCCGCCACGCGCCCTTGCAGGCCGAGCCGATGCGTTTGCGCGGCGAGCGTTTCGATGTGGCGCGAGAGCGGATCGTCGGACTCGTCGCAATGCATGTCCACGCGCAGGCCCTTTTCGGCGGCGAACTCGCAGAGCAGGCGCACCGACTCGGCTCCGTCGACCATCGTGCGCTCGAAGTGAGGAATGCCGCCCACCACGTCCACGCCCATGGCGATCGCTCGCTTGAGATTGTCGAACGCGCCCGCGCTGCGCAACAAGCCATCCTGAGGAAACGCCACGAGTTGCAGATCGAGATACGGTGCGACGCGGCGCTTCACTTCGAGTAGCGCCTCGACGGCGAGCAGCCGCTCGTCGCACACGTCGACGTGCGAGCGGATCGCGAGCAGCCCGCGCGCGACGGCCCAGTCGCAATACTGGAGCGCGCGTTCGACGAGCGCCTCCTGCGTGAGATGCGGCTTGAGTTCGCCCCACAACGCAATGCCCTCGAGCAGCGTGCCGGATGCGTTCACGCGCGGCAGTCCGTACGAGAGCGTGGCGTCCATGTGAAAGTGCGCGTCGACGAACGGCGCGCTCACGAGCGCACCCGCTGCATCGATCTCCTCGCGCGCCGCAGTGGCGAGATGCGGTTCGACAGCGGTGATGCGGCTCCCCTCGATACCGATATCGACCGTGCGATGCCCGGCCGGATGCGCATGCGCGAGCACCGCGCGGCGAATGATCAGGTCCATCTGCGGCTCCTTGTTCTGGCGACGTGATGTGGCGCTTTCGCGTCGATTCTATCGACGCCGGAATGACGCCGCCAGCGGCACGGCCGCGTCCACGCGGGTCTCACGCGAGCGCGATGCGGCCGTCGTCTTCTTCGGGATCGTCGTCGAAAAGCGCGAACTGGCCGCGCAGCGCGGCGTTCTCCTCTTCGAGCCGCACGCCGACACCGAGCAGACGCACCGCCAGCTTGCGGCGCGCAAGCCCCTTTTCGAGCAGCAGCAGCATCGTGCGCACGTTGGTGGCGTCGGCCACGCACTCGACCGTCGTGCGCTGGAAGTTGGCAAAGCGGATCTTCACGAAGAGCTTGCGTACCGCGTGCGCGCAGCCCGCACGCTCGATGCGCGCATCGAGCTGGACAGCCAGGCGCTTGAGCTCCTCGCTGCACGCTTCGAGCGTGCGCAGATCGTTCACATAGGTCGTCTCGACGCTCACCGACTTGCGCTCCTGATCGGCGCGCACAGGCCGTTCGTCGATACCGCGCGCGAGCTCGTAGAGCCGCTTGCCGAACACGCCGAAATGCCGGTGCAGATCGAACAGCGACCACGCGCGCAACTGCGCGCAAGTCGAGAGCCCGAGCTTTTCGAGCTTCGCCGCGGTCACCTTGCCCACGCCGTGAATCTTGCGCACGGGCAGCGCGGCGACGAAGGCATCGACCTCATGCGGACGCACGACGAAAAGACCGTCGGGCTTGTTCCAGTCGGAGGCGATCTTGGCGATGAACTTGCTCGGCGCCACGCCCGCCGAGACCGTGACGCCCACGCTCTCGCGCACGCGCGCCCGGATTTCCTCGGCGATCAGCGTGGCGCTGCCCTTGCAGCGCGTGGCGTGCGTCACGTCGAGATAGGCTTCGTCGAGCGAGAGCGGCTCGACGTCCTGCGTGTAGTCGCGGTAGATCGCCATGATCTGGCGCGAGGCGGTGCGGTACTTTTCCATTGCCGTGGGCAGGATCAGCAGTTCCGGACACTTGCGCATGGCAAGCGCCGACGACATTGCCGAATGAATGCCGAAGCGCCGCGCCTCGTAGTTGCAGGTGGCGATCACGCCGCGCTGGTCGGGCCGTCCGCCCACTGCGAGTGGGCGCCCGCGCAGCGAAGGATCGTCGCGCATTTCGACCGACGCGTAGAAGCAGTCGCAGTCGCAATGAATGATCTTGCGAGCGACGGCGGCAAAGGCCGCGGCCGAACGCCCCGGTTCGGGCGCGGCCGGCGGCGCGAGGTCGGAAAAAGGCGCGTTCACGGTTCCGATACTGTACAAAAACACAGTGCCATTATCAAGATGGCTGTCTGCACCCTGCCCCCATTGCCGTACCGCAGCCGATCGGCCCGACCGTACCTGTACGGCGGGACGGGCATGCCTATACTCGTGCGGATTGATCAATCCATGAAGGGGGAATCGATGAAGACGATCGGCGTGATCGGGGGGATGAGTTGGGAATCGTCCGCCGAGTACTACCGGCTACTGAACCGTCATGCGAAGGCGCGTCTGGGCGGGCATCACAACGCGCGCAGCCTGATGGTGACGGTGGACTTTGCGCAGGTCGAGGCGCTACAGCGCGCAGGCGACTGGGACGCGCTCGGCGCGCAGATGGCCGAAGCGGCGCTGCAACTCGAGCGCGGCGGCGCAGATCTCGTGCTGCTCGCGACGAACACGATGCATCGCGTGTGTGGGGCAATCGAGTCCACCATTTCGGTGCCCTTCCTGCATATCGCGGACCCGACCGGCCGGGCATTGCGTGCCGCGGGCGCGACGCGCGCGGGCCTCATCGGCACGCGCTATACGATGGAGCAGGAATTCTACGTGGGGCGACTGCGCGAAGCGCATGGCATCGAAGCCATCGTGCCGAACGAGCATGATCGCGCGGACGTGCATCGCATCATCTACGACGAGTTGTGTCACGGCAAGGTGGATGCACAATCGCGGCGCGTCTATCAGCGCGTGATCGAAGACCTCGCTGCGCGCGGCGCGCAGGCGGTCATTCTCGGCTGCACGGAGATCACGTTGCTGATCGGTCAGGATGACTCGGTGCTGCCGGTGTTCGATACGACAGCGCTGCATGCGCAAGCGGCGGTGGATTGGGCGATTGGTGGGTGAATCCAGGCGGCGGGAAATGCAAAAAGCCCGCAAGATTTGCATTTTGCGGGCCTCGGGAATTCTTCTCGACGAACGCTCGTTACACGCGGAAAAACGCGTTGGTTGCGGGGGTAGGATTTGAACCTACGACCTTCGGGTTATGAGCCCGACGAGCTGCCAGACTGCTCCACCCCGCGTCCGTCAGAGAAAAGAAGTATAAGGCTTCGAGGCCGCCACGTCAAATATCTTTTTCAAGCACGCGGCACATTACGTGCTCGAACACTGCAGCGCGACGTATACAAGCGCCAAGCAAGCGCCCTCGTCGAGCGCGACGCCCCCTTGCCAAATTAATTCGGACAACCTGGCAATCCTTGCCGTGCATCGGGCTCGACCAGCGGCCGCAACTCATCGGCCCATTCGAGCCACATCTCCTGGGTGCGAATGCCCGCCTTCAGGATCGCGTATTGCAACTGCTGCCCGCGCGTGAGCGAAGGCGCGCTAAAGTCGCGCTGCTCGATCTCGCGGTATAGCGCGAGCCGTGCGCGATTTTCGTCGATGAGCCGCGCCAGTTCTTCCGCGAGGCCGAGCGGCCCGATCACGGCGTCGGCGCGCAGCTTGAGCAGGAACGCGCTACGCGAATCGGGGCCGAGCACCGTCTCGCGTGCCCAGCGCGCCACCTCATCGCGCCCCACCGGCAACACGCAATACACCTTCTTGCGCGTCGCCGCGGCCGTCTCGTCTTCCACGACCGACACCCACCCCGCTTCGACCATCCGACCCAGCTCGCGATAAATCTGCTGATGCGTGGCATGCCAGAAGTAGCCGATCGCGCGATCGAAACGGCGCGCAAGGTCGTAGCCCGACGAAGGCTTTTCCAGCAAGGCGATGAGGATGGCGTGCGGCGTCGACATGCGGCGATTCTAAACCAGACTTCGATCGGTCCTGCCGCTGTTATGGAGCGAATTCTTCCACTATGCAACTGGTTGCATAGTGGCAACGCCTTTGCTATGTTTAGTCCTGCCGGCCGGCGCGGCGATGCAACGTCACGCGGCCATCGCGCCGGCGCAAGGAAGAACACGACGGCGGCCACACCCGGCCGCCGCCCCAGTCAAGGAGATATGGATGTCCCTGCCCGCCGTGCTGCGCCGCGGCCTGTCGATTCCGGTCGTCGGCTCGCCGCTCTTCATCATTTCGAATCCCGATCTTGTGATCGCCCAGTGCAAGGCAGGCGTCATCGGCTCGTTCCCGGCCCTCAATGCGCGGCCCGAGCACGTGCTGGGCGAATGGCTGGACCGCATCACCACCGAACTCGCCGAATACAACGCGAAGCGCCCCGACGCTCCCGCAGCGCCTTTCGCCGTGAACCAGATCGTGCACAAGTCGAATGACCGTCTCGAGCACGATCTGGGCGTGTGTGCCGAATACAAGGTGCCGATCGTCATCACGTCGCTCGGTGCGCGCGAAGAGGTCAACCATGCAATCCACGCGTGGGGCGGCATTGTGCTGCACGACGTGATCAACAACACCTTCGCGAAGAAAGCCATCGAAAAAGGCGCGGACGGCCTGATCGCCGTGGCCGCCGGTGCGGGCGGCCATGCGGGCACGCTCTCGCCGTTCGCGCTGATCCATGAGATTCGCGAATGGTTCGACGGCCCGCTGCTGCTCTCGGGTGCAATCGGCAATGGCAACGCGATTCTTGCGGCGCAGGCAGCCGGCGCGGACCTCGCCTATATCGGTTCCGCGTTCATCGCGACGCATGAGGCGAACGCCGTCGATGCGTACAAGCAAATGATCGTCGAGGGCAGCGCCGGCGACATCGTCTATTCGAATCTCTTCACGGGCGTGCACGGCAACTATCTGCGC
>Ga0335083_10002579_pt1 | contig 23856 bp, 22 predicted proteins | sample Lox_Sample_42_FD_206716 | JGI IMG/M metagenome (GOLD analysis project Ga0335083, IMG submission 206716) | Soil microbial communities from Loxahatchee National Wildlife Refuge, Florida, United States - Lox_Sample_4.2 | ecosystem: Environmental > Terrestrial > Soil > Wetlands | place: USA...
TGGAACAGCAAAACTGTCCGCATTCGACCTGGCCGTTTGGATATTCAGAGCCGAAGATTGGCCTCAAACAATACAGCCGGATCAAATCATAAGTCGCTTGTTTGGCGAATTCAATATCGACCAAGATGAAATCAATAACCTCTTTAATATCCAAACTCCCGTATTGGCGAATCCTTGGCTGAGCAAGATTCCGGTGACCGAGGACCGACTGCTCTCGTCTATCGGATATCCTCCGGGTATCTTACCAGAAGCAACTTCTGTCCTTCAGTTGCTTGAACTGGTCGGGATCGGCCCGGCTGAGCGATTCCGTTATGAACCAGCAGAGCGATTGAACCTCATCACCGGTGATAATAGCTTGGGAAAAACATTTATTCTCGAATGCCTATGGTGGTGTTTGACCGGCAATTGGCTTAGCTATCCAGTGTTACCCAACCGGCGAGTATCAGCGCAGCGACCAGCCATATATTTTGAAACAAATGTTACCTCGAAACGTGGGTCAAAATTCAAGGCTAACTTTGATTGGGAAGAAACGGATTGGAAAATCGCAGGAAAGCAATCCAAACAGTGGATGCCCGGGCTAGTGCTTTATGCGCGGCATGATGGCTCCTTTGCCCTCTGGGATCCAGCGAGGGTACATAACCTTCAAGCAAACCCTTCCAAAAACAAGCAAGAGCATATCTTTTTCACCCGAGACCAGATTTGGTATGGGCTGCCGGTAGGCCTGGATCACAAACAGTGGATTTGCAGTGGCCTCTTGCGCGATTGGGTTTCTTGGCAAACTGGTGGAGATCGCTACCAGAGTCAATATCGAGCGCTTGTAGCCAGCATCAAGGCCCTTTCACCGGCAAATGACGAACCATTGTTGCCGGGGGAGGTTCGTCTTATGCCTCCCAGTGCACAGGAAATACCGACGCTTAAGATGACTTACGGAGAAGTGCCGGTCATCCATGCGTCCGCTGCGGTCCAGCGCGTGTTGGCACTAGCTTATCTCTTAGTGTGGTGTTGGCATGCGCACGTTGCCAACAGCCATATGATTCGGCGCAAGCCGCAGCCTCGAGTCGTTTTGATTATCGATGAGGTGGAGGCCCATCTACACCCGCGCTGGCAGCGAGCCATTGTGCCAAGTTTAATGCAGGTGATGAGGGAGCTTTCGCCAGACGTTCTGCCGCAGGTACACATTGCAACGCACTCCCCTATGGTGATGGCATCGGCTGAGCCAATTTTCCAGCACCAGATGGATCGTCTGCACCACTTGCGCTCCGAAAACAATCAAGTTTTGCTCGAAATATTGCCTTTCGTGAAGAGAGGGACATCCGATTCTTGGCTGCTATCTAACGCGTTTGGTTTGGGACAGGCTCGCTCACTACCGGCGGAAAAGGCAATCGAGGAGGCAAAGGCGTTGCAACTACAACCCCAACCGCAGAAACAAGAAATTCAAAGTGTCCATGACAAACTTCAGCAACTCTTGGCGCCTGATGATGATTTCTGGCCACGGTGGCGGTATTTCGCGACAAAACATAGTGTGACGAAATGATCAGAGTAACCTTGCAGCCAAAACCTGCCCACTTTGACAATCAAGTTCGTCGACCCGGGCGGCAGTTCCTAAGGCAGATTCCTCATCCTACTTCTGCCGAGTGGGCAGAACATAGTTATTGGAGAAGAATTCTTGAGCCACTGCATACTGCCTATTCGGGAATTTGTGCTTACAGTTGTCATTGGATTCCTTACGACACCGGGGCAGATACTGTAGAGCATTTTCTTCCAAAGACCACTCACCCAAATAAGGCGTATGAATGGACAAACTATCGGTTGGCCTGTGCAACGCTAAATGGGCGAAAGGGAATCAAGCGGATTCTCGACCCTTTTGAGATTTCGGATGGATGGTTCACCATCGATTTTCCTTCGTTGCTTATCTTGCCAGCGCCGGGGTTAGATGCACGCCTATCAAAACGCATTACCGACACACGAGATCTTCTAGGTCTTAACGACGAAGGCACCTGCCTCAGGGCGCGGCAACGCTACGTAAAAAATTTCTGCCAAGGAATGATCACTTTCGACTTTCTGCGCCAAGACGCCCCCTTTATCGCTTCCGAGATTCGGAGGCAAGGGTTGGAGGCAACATTGCCCGAGATAATGGGATATTCTAGATAGGAGGCCGGCCGTGCCGCCTTGGTTTATCCAACCGATAAGGTCTTTCATTGCTTTCGGCAACAAGTGGAGCATACCGAATATCATGCCATTACCATATAAGAACGAGAAACCCAAAAGCTGGCTGGGTGTTGCTGAATGCAGGTCAATCGAGCCAACGCCTTGGATCACAAATGCCCAACAAGAATCGAGGGTCTGGACAGCTGTTGGGTTGAACTAATTTGCCCGGCAGGATCGAAGCCAAGCCAGGCAATAACCCGCTGGCGAGCCTTGCCCTCTGGCTGGTAATGATTGGATTCCCAGCTGCCGAGGGTTGACCTCCAAACCCCAAGCAGCTTAGCAAGTTGCCACTGCTGCAGGCCCAGCTCTTTTCGCTTCTTGTGGACATGTTCACCAATGGTTTTAGGATTAGCGATCAGGGGTGTCCGGACCCGGTGATAAATCTTCGACCAAGCAGGCCGTGCGACCACGATTTTACGATCACAAATATCCAACAGCTGGGACGCCGGCTGCTTCGCACCCGTCGCGCCAGCCATAGTCGCGGCAGATCTCAAACGTTGACCAAAAAATGTCTACTACCAACAGCATTACATTTAGTGGATTTCAAGATCTACTCTCATTTGCCGGAGCTGCTTGGCTGCTTGTGGCACTTGCAGTGGTCCAGTTTATTGTCATCTTGCTGCTCGCATTCGCCGTCAAGAATGACGCTGAACGATTGCTCAAGAAAGAAGGGCTTTTTTTGGAGGCGCCTTGGCTCTGGTTTTTCGTAGTCTTGGTGACCGGCGGCTATCTCGCGACTTTGGCGTACTGGCTGATTCATTACTCTACTTTTCGCTATCACCGTGAAGAAAGAGGCTAACCAGCCGCCAGACCCAACGCGGCCAGGCGGGGCCGCTTCGGCAATGATTGATTCCCGCGTGGGTCATCTCTAACGTTGGGTAAAACAGAATGAAGAAGCGACTCTTGTGGCTGCTGATCGCGGTGATTGCCTTCGACTTCGGAATCACACTCTTTGGGCAACCGTCGAGCTATTGGAGCAATCCTCGCACAGCGAACGAAGGAAACCCGGTGTTTGCCTGGTTCATGGTCCGAGGAATCGTTAGCTACGTCGCGTTCATTTTGGGCTACATCGCCGGTGTGTGGATTCTCATCAGAGTGCTCCCAAGGCAGGCAGCAATCATTACCGGGTCGGTCTTTCTGCTTTCGCACTATTTCGCGGGCTCGACATGGCTTTCGTATCATTTCCACATGGGCATGGCAGGGCCGATTGCGTACGCGGTCGCCCTGTCGATTGCATTGTTTTCGATTCTTCAGCCAGTGATCTTCAAAGAATGAAGAAAACGCCGAACCAGCCGCCAGGCCCAATGCGGACCGGCCGGGACCGCTTCGGCAGCATTGATTCCCGCGAGATCCGCTCTAACGTTCGGCAAAATATGAAACGCGCGATCGTCACCGCGTCCATCTGCATTGGTGCACTTGCGTTGGTGCTAGTGACGGTCCGGCGTATTGGCGATTCCACACCAAGTTTCGAGAAGATGGTTCAGGATCAGTTCGGCTCTCCCCAGGCCATCCAAGCCCTTGCGGCGTTATATGGACGCGTCGAGAAAGATGGAGCAACCTTAAAGCCTGCGGGAGCTAAAGTACGGCTGATCCCTGAAGATTGGATGCCGCGGGAATTTTCAGAAAAGTGGAGCGGCTATTTCAGCGAATCTAATGAGGTAGTGGCGTATTTCGATGACAACGGTCGGCTTTCTGGCATAGAGTTCGATGGCACACGCTGCGGTTGCTATATTTCACGAGATCCGTCTCGTGGCCCTGCGCATTTTAGCTCTCTCAATCGGTTGTCGGAAAGCCCATTGTATATTACAGGGCGAGTCGAAGAATGAGAATAAGCCCGCAGAACCAGCCGCCAGACCCAACGCGGATCGGCCGTGGCCGCTCCGGCAGCGTTGATTCCCGCGTGGGTCAGCTCTAACGTTAGGCAAAGCAAGATGAACGCCACCGCCAGCACCGCGCATGTAAGTCTAGTTGACGCCCTATCAAAAGGCCCACCGCCTGCGGGCAATCTTGCTGTGCCTGTTTTTTTTCACGGCTCTCTCGCAGTAGAGCTATACACGCCGGTAGGTCACGATCCGCAAAAGCCTCACACCCGGGACGAGATTTATTTCGTGTCGCGCGGGAAAGGGCTGTTTTTCGACGGCAGACAGCGGCATGCTGTGGAGCCAGGATCATTTTTATTCGTTGCCGCAGGTCAGATTCATCGTTTCGAAGATTTTTCGACGGACTTTGCCGTCTGGGTCGTATTTTACGGGCCTGAAGGAGGCGAAAAAAATGCCTAACCCGCCGCAGGCAACACGGACCGCCGGGGCCGTTTTCGGCAGCGTTGATTCTCGCACAGGTCCGCCCTACCGTTCGGCAAAATGCAGATTCAAGTTCGTGAGGTGAAGTCTGGCGATGCGGCGGCTATTGCTCGCCTGTGCGGTGAGCTAGGTTACTCGACCTCGGAGCCAGGGATCGCTGAGCGAATTCGCCGCATTTCGGAATTGAAGTCCGATTTCATGGCAGTGGCAGAGGGAGATGATGGACTGACGGGATGGATTCAGGGGCACGTATCATACACACTCGAATCTGGATTTAGAGCCGAGATCGTGGGCTTGATTGTCTCGAAAACGAATCGGCGGAACGGAATAGGTCGGAGGCTTGTTGCCGCAGTAGAGACTTGGGCCCGCCGCCGAGATGCACCCGTGATCGTGGTTCGCAGCAATATCGTACGAGCCGAGAGTCATTCATTCTACCCGGCATTGGGATATGTCGAAGCTAAGACACAGCGTGTATACAGAAAGCGACTTTCCGATCCAGCCTAACAAGGCGAGCCAACGTCCACAGATGACATCCCCCGTGCTTGGGGCACATGTTGCGCCGCCGCCCTTCGAGCCGGCGCCACGGGCCAAAAAGCGGCCGGCTCAAGCCAGCAACTTGTCGATGGCCGCTTCCAGTTCCGCCGGGTCGTAGGATTTTTTCACGGTCACGTGCAGGAGCGGAAGGTCGGCGCTGGCAAATGCCGCGTCGACGAACTCGTCGCGCTGCCGGCGGTCTTCCCGTTCATGCGAAGAATCGTCGAGCTCGATGCCGGCGAGCGGGGCGAGGTCACCGGCGCGCACGAGCAGGAAGTCGACGTGCTTGCTGGTGATCCGATTGCGCGCCGCCTGGCGTTCGTCGCGCTCGAGTCCGCTTTTGACCCCGATGATATCTTCCAGCCGGACCTTCCCGAAAACGCGAACGTCCGACGACAACACCGCCTCCAGCACCGCGAGGAAGGAACGCTCCGCCGGCGTGAAGAGGGATTTTTTGGCATAATAAACGCCGGTGTTCCGCCGGCGGCGCAAAAATACGGCCCGGAGGACCGCCAGGACGACGAACAGGGCGAACGCGGCGATGACCAGCACCTTTGGCGTCAGCATAATGCCGACGATGAATCCGGTGGCGCACACAGTCATGGATAAAAGCTGTCGGGATTTGCGGGCTCAGATCGCGATTTGCGCGCCGGCCGTGAACCTTTTCACATTCCGGGGAAGCCGCCGCCCTTGCCGCGCATGGCCTCCATCTGGCGCATCATTTTTTTCGCGCCGCCGCCTTTCATCATCTTCATCATTTTCTGCATCTGCTGGAATTGCTTCAGGAGCTGGTTGACCTCGACGAGCTTAACGCCGGCGCCATTGGCGATGCGCTGGCGGCGGCTGCCGTTGAGGAGGTCGGGCTTGCGGCGTTCCTGCGGGGTCATCGACTTGATGATCGCCTCGGTCCGCGCCATTTGCTTGTCCGCGCCGTCAGGCAGCTGCATGCCGCTCAGGCCGGGAACCATGCCGAGGAGGCTCTGCATCGAGCCCATTTTTTTTACCTGCTGCATCTGGGCGAGGAAGTCCTCGAGGTTGAAATCGGCCTTGCGCATTTTTTCCGCCATGCGCTCGGCTTCCTTCTGGTCGATGTTTTCCTGGGCTTTTTCGACGAGCGAGACGACGTCGCCCATGCCGAGGATGCGCGAGGCGAGGCGGTCGGGATAAAACGGCTCGAAGTCCGTGGTTTTCTCGCCGGTGCCGGCGAACTTGATCGGCACGCCGGTGATGGACTTGATGGAAAGCGCCGCGCCGCCGCGGGCGTCGCCATCGAGCTTGGTCAGGACGAGGCCGGTGAGCGCGAGCGCCTCGTGGAAGGTCTTGGCGACGTTGACGGCCTCCTGGCCGAGCGCGCCGTCGGCCACGAGGAGAATCTCGTCGGGCTGAACGCGGGCGCGGAGTTTTTTCACCTCCTCGATGAGGTCGGCGTCGATCTGGAGGCGGCCGGCGGTGTCGAAAAGGATGGCGTCGCAGCCGGCGGATGAGGCGGCGGAGAGCGCGGCGGCGCCGATGGCCGGGACGTCCTGTGAGGCGCGGTCGGCGTAGAAATCGAGTTCCTCCTGCCTGGCGAGAATTTCGAGCTGGTCGATGGCGGCGGGGCGGTAGATGTCGCAGGCGGCGACGAGCGGCCGGTAGCCGCGTTTTTTCAGCAGCTTGCCGAGCTTGGCGGTGGAGGTGGTTTTGCCCGAGCCATGGAGGCCGACCATGAGGATCTTGAGCGGGCGGGCGGCGGAGAGTCCGGTGGCGCCTTCGCCGAGCAGGCGGACGAGTTCGTCGTGAATGATCTTGATGATCTGCTGGCCGGGCGTGACGCCCTTGAGCACCTCCTGGCCAACGCACTGCTGCTGGACGCGCTCGACGAACTCGCGGGCGACCTTGAAATGGACGTCGGCGGCGAGCAGGGCGGTGCGCACTTCCTTGAGCGCATCCGTCATGTTTTCGTCGGTGAGCTTGCCGACGCCGCGGAGGTTGCGGAGCGCCTGGCCGAGTCGGTCGGTGAGGGATTCGAACATGGAAAAAGGCGATTGAAACCGCTAATGGCCGCTAATCGACGCTAAAGTTTGGCTTCGGATTTTGGCCGCGGATGGCCCGGAAGGGCGCGGATAAATTGGAAATTCAGGAAGCCGGCTAAAGCAAATCGATGGATGGTTCGCAGAAGGCACAGGAAGCGCAGCGCAGCGCATTTTTCAAATCCCGCGTCTGATGAGGCGCTTGTGGCGAGGAAGAGCGCGGCGGGAAAACAGATCGGTGCGGGCGGCTGAGGTTTTTATTTTCGGAATCTGGGTAATCGACGGCGAAATTCGCGTCGTTTTTGGCCGACAAGTAAACGATGCTGATGCAAGCGATGGATAAAACTGAAAATTTGGAACTGACGTTTCGATCGTTACGAGCGTACGAAATCGACGAGGCCCACGCCGTCTACCTGGAGGCTTGCGCCTGGCTGCGGCGGCAGGAGATCCGGCTCTGGTTGCAGCCGTTGCCGCGGGAAAAATTCATGGACCGGCAGCAACGCGGTGAGTTGTTCGGGCTTTTCGCCGGCCGTGAGCTGGCGGTGACGCTGGCGATCACGAACGAGGCGCCGGCGCACTGGCAGGACGAACTCGGCGACGAACCGAATTGGTGGCTGGGCACGATCGCGACCGCGGCGAAGTTCAAGGGCCGCGGGCTGGGCGAACGGGCGGTGGCCGAGGCCACCAGATGGCTGGGCCGGCGGGGCACGGCCGAGGTGCTGCTCGACTGCGCAACCGGATTCCTGCCGCGGTTTTACCAGCGGTGCGGCTTTTGGGCGCTGATCGAGAAAGACGTGACTTTGGCCGGCGGGAACACGCATCCGCTGGTGCTGATGAAAATGGACATCGCGCCGGTCGCCGCGGAGGAGGTTAAAAATAATGTGGCTTAGTGGGTTGGAAGTCTGCGATGCTTCCAATCCCTATGAACCCTGTTCTCAAGCTGTTGATCGAAGGCGGCAGCCTCACGACCGCGCAAATGGCGAAGGTCGCGGGCCTGTCCGAATCGGAGGTTAACCAGCATCTGGAACAGTTGAAGAAAGAGAAAATCTTCCTCGGCTGGCGTCCGGTGCTCGATCTTTCGCGCGAGGAAGCCGCCGCCGCCGTGGTCCACGCCGTGATCGAGGTGAAGATCACGCCGGAGCGCGGAGGCGGGTTCAACCGCCTGGCCGAGCGGATCGGCCGCTTCGACGAGGTCGAATCGTGCTACCTGATGTCGGGCGGCTACGACCTGCTGCTCTTCGTCAAGGGTTCGTCGCTGCAGAAGGTGGCGGCCTTCGTCTCGGAAAAGCTTTCGACGATCGAGGGCGTGCTCTCGACCTCCACGCATTTCATGCTGCGCTGCTACAAGGACCAGGGCTTCCTCTTCGACCAGGGCGAGGCGCCGGCCACGCGGCTCACCGTCGCTCCGTAACCGAAGGCACACGCCATGAGCAACGACCCGAAACGATGGGTGGCGGGCCACGTGGCCGCGCTGCCCAAGAGCGGCATCCGCGATTTCTTCGAACTGGTGGCGAAGATGAAGGGCCAGGACGTGATCTCGCTCGGAGTGGGCGAGCCGGACTTCGTCACGCCCTGGCACATCCGCGAGGCGGCAATCTTCGCGCTGGAGAAGGGAAAAACCTATTACACCTCCAATCTCGGCCTGATCGAGCTGCGCCGCGCCATCGCCGAATATGTAGCGAAACATTTTGGCGTCAGCTACCGGCCGGAGGACCAGATCCTCGTCACCGTCGGCGTGAGCGAGGCGCTCGACCTGGCCTGCCGCGCGTTCTGCAACGCCGGCGACAAGGTGATGTTCCACCAGCCGTGTTACGTCTCGTATCATCCGAGCATCCGGCTGGTCCATGCGGAGGCCATCGCCGTGCCGACCTACGCGAAGGACAATTTTGCGCTCACGGCCGGGGCCCTGCGCGCGGCCTGGCAGCCGGGCGCGAAGATCCTCATGCTCAATCTGCCGTGCAACCCGACCGGCGGCACCTGCACGCGCGAACAGCTTGCCGCCATTGCGGAATTCTGCCGCGAGAAGGACCTGCTCGTGCTGAGCGACGAAATTTACTCCGAGCTGACCTTCGACGGGGAGCACACCAGCATTGCCAGCCTGCCGGAGATGGCGGAGCGGACGATTTTCCTCCACGGCTTCTCCAAGGCATTCGCCATGACCGGCTGGCGCATCGGCTACGCCTGCGGGCCGGCGGCGCTGGTCGACGCAATGATGAAGGTGCATCAATATTCCATGCTCTGCGCCTCGATCATCGCGCAGGAGGCGGCCCTCGAGGCGCTGCAACGCGGCTGGGACAGCGTGCTGAAAATGCGCGAGCAGTACCATCGCCGGCGCGACCTGGTGGTGCGGCGTTTCAACGAAATCGGCCTGAAATGCCATTCGCCGCGCGGCTCGTTCTACGCGTTTCCCGACGTCACCGCGACCGGACGCGACGAAAAGGACTTCGCCGTCGGCCTGCTGCAGAAGGAAAAAGTCGCGGTCGTGCCGGGCACGGCGTTCGGCGAAAACGGCCGCGGCCACGTGCGCGCCTGCTTCGCCACCAGCTACGAGCATCTGATCGAGGCGTGCGATCGGATCGAGCGGTTCGTCGCCACGCGACGAACCTGATGCAGAAGGCAGAATGAAAAATGCAGAACTGCTGAATTCAATTCAGGGAAATTTTTCATTTTGCCTTTTTAATTCTTAATTTTCATGTCCCGCACCGTCGCCATCGTCGGCCGGCCCAATGTCGGCAAGAGCCGCCTGTTCAACCGGCTGGTCGGGCGGCGCGTGTCCATCGTCCATGACCAGCCCGGCATCACCCGCGACGTGATCGCGGCCGAAGTCGCGGACGGCGCCTACACGCTGCTCGACACCGGCGGCATCGGCTTGAAGGGTGGCGAGACGGCGCGCGAGCTGATCGCCGCATCGGAGCAGCAGGTCGGCTTCGCCATCGATACGGCGGCGCTGATCCTCTTCGTCATCGACGGACTCCAGGGCGTGAGCGCGCTCGACGAGCGCATCGCGGCAAATCTCCGGCGGAGCAAAAAAAGCGTCCTGCTCGTCCTGAACAAGGCCGACTTTTCCGACGACAAGGTCGAGCTGGCCGACGCCTACAAGCTTGGCTTCGGCGAACCGCTCCGTGTCTCGGCCGAGCACGGCCGCGGCGAGGAGGAGCTGCGCGCCGCGATCGCCGAAAAACTCGGGCCGCCGCCGACGGGCGAGGGGGAGGGCGGCGCAACGAAAACCGCCGCCGACCCGCTCTGCGTTTGCTTCATCGGCCGGCCCAACGTCGGGAAGTCCTCGCTCGCCAACCGCCTGCTGCAAAGCGACCGCCTCATCGTCAGCCCGGTGCCGGGCACGACGCGCGACGCGGTCGAAGTGCCGTTCCAGTTCAAGGGCCGCGACGGCCGCCTGCATCCGTTCCGGCTGATCGACACCGCCGGAATCAAGGCGGCGACCAAGCTGGCCTCGCCGGTGGAATATTTCTCGCGCTTGCGCTCGCTCGAGGCGGTGCAGCGCACCGACGTCGTCTTCCTCGTCCTCGACGCGCTCGACGGCGTGACGCAGCAGGACAAGGCGATCGCGGGCGAGGCGATCAAGGAGAACAAGCCCATCGTCATCGTGGTCAACAAATGGGACCTGGTGCACAAGGCGTTCGCCGGCGAGTCGCCGCCGGCCGGCTACGAGAACGAGCGCGACTACCGGGAAAAATACGAGACGGCGCTGTTCGAACGGCTGTTTTTCACGCCGGGTTCGCCGGTCATCTTCGTCTCGGCGCTGAGCGGCTACGAGATCGACCGCATGCTCAACGCCGCCGTGAAACTCCACCGCATGCTGGACAAGAAGCTGCCGACCGCGCGCCTCAACCAGGCGCTCATCCGGCTGACCGAGCGCACCCCGCCGCCGGCGATCGGCGCGCGCCGCTTCCGCATTTATTATGCGGTGCAGACCGGCAACCGCCCGTTCCGCATCCGGCTTTTTTGCAACCGCGAGGAGAAGCTCACCGAAAGCTACCGGCGCCACCTCGAAGCGGGCGTCGTCGAAGAGTTCGACTTGAGCGGCTGTCCCGTCCACTTTGACCTCGTGGGCAAGGCCCGCCACGAGGACCACCGCGCGACCCTTTCGAAAAAACCATCCGACCATGAAACTCTCGAGGACTGATTATCGCGGCGGCGAGGCGCTCTGCTTCACCACCAAGGCCATTGAATTTGTCGTCACGAGCGGCGTCGGCCCGCGCGTCGTTTCGCTGCGGTCGCTCGGCGCGAAGACCGGCAATTTGCTTTTCCAGTTTCCCGACGACGAAAAGCGCTACCACGGCTATTACCTGCGCGGCGGGCATCGCCTCTGGCATTCGCCCGAGCACATCGTCCGCACCTACCAGCCGGACGACGAGCCGGTGGCGGTGAGGCTGCTGCCGCACGGCGCCGTGCTGACCCAGCCGGTCGAGGCGCAGACCGGCATACAGAAGACGATGCGCATCGAGCTGTTCGGCGAGCGCACCGTGCGCGTGACGCACACCCTCGCGAATCGCGGCCTGTGGGCGGTCGAGGCGGCGGCGTGGGCGCTGACCATGCTGCGCGGAGGCGGCTACGGCGTGATTCCGCTTCTGCCAAAAGGTTCGCACGAGAGCGGCGACCTGCTGCCGAACTACGCGCTGGTGCCGTGGACCTACACCGACCTGGCGCTGCCGTGTTGGGATTTGCACCGTGATTTTCTCGGCATCGACGTGGCGCGGGCGCCGTACGCGCAGAAGCTCGGCCTGACGAATTATCCCGGGTGGTCGGCCTACTGGCTGAACGGCACGACGCTGGTGAAATACGCCCCGGTCGTGGTCGGCGCGGTCTATCCCGACCTTGGCAGTGCGCTCGAAACCTTCACCAACGGCGAAATGATCGAAATCGAAACGCTTTCGCCGCTGACCAAACTCGAGCCGGGCAGGAGCGTGATCCACGTCGAGAGCTGGACCGTGTTCGACGGCCTGCCCAGGCCTTCCACCGACAAGGCCTTTGCCGATTCGCTCGTGCCGGCCGTGGTCAGGTGGCTGAAAACGTTGAAGTGACCCCGCTGCGCATCGTCTTTCTCGGCTCCGACGCCATCGCGCTGCCGCTGCTGGACTGGCTGGCGGGCGAGGGGAGCGCGCAGGCGACGCTCGCGGCGGTTTTCACCCAACCCGACCGGCCGGCCGGCCGCGGCCAGAAGGTCGAGGCCAACGCGATCAAGCGCTGGGCGCTGGTGCGCAACCTGCCGGTCATCCAGCCGGAGAAACTTGCCGAGGCCGAGCGGACGCGCCTCGCCGAGCTGGGGGCCGACGTCGCGCTGGTCATGGCCTACGGGCACATTCTGCGCGACGATTTCATCGCCACGCCGCGGCTCGGCACGCTCAACCTCCACGCCTCGCTCCTGCCGGCTTACCGCGGTGCTTCGCCGATCCAGACCGCAATCGCGAGCGGCGAGCGCGAGACCGGCGTCACGCTCATGCGCATCGTGAAAAAACTCGACGCCGGTCCGGTGGCCGACGCCGAGCGCGTCGCCATCGCGCCGCGCGACACCGCGGCGGAGGTGGAGGCGAAGCTCGCGGCGGCCTGCGTGCCGCTGCTGGCCCGCGCGCTGCCGAAGCTGGTGCGCGGCGAACTGGTTTTTGGGGAGCAGAATCATGCCGCGGCGGGTTATTGCCGGCGGCTGGAAAAGGCCGACGGCGCGCTCGATTTCGCGGCGACCGCCGCCGTGCTGGCCGCGCGGATCAACGGCCTCTTTCCCTGGCCCGGCTGCACCGTGGAAATTGCCGGCGAATCCATCAAGCTCGGCCTGGCTGAGGCCGTGGCGACACCCGGTCCCGCCGCCGTGCCGTCCGCGGAAGCTTGTAATATAATACGTTACAAACCATCCTTCGTTCCGGGTGAAGTCTTGGGCGCGGATGAGGCCGGGTTGCGGGTGGCAACCGGCGAAGGCGGGCTGCGGTTGCTGCGGTTGCAGCGGCCGGGTGGCAGGATGCTGGCGGCGCCGGAGTTTTTGCGCGGTTTCCAGGTGGCGCCGGGCACGGTCCTGCCATCGCACCCGATGCGGCCGCTGACGGGCCCCGCACCGTTTCGCTGACGCGGCTGCAACCTGCGCTTGTTTTCGCGGCCGATTTTGGCAAGCGTGAAGGGATGAAACTTACCCGGGTGCTGTGGGCGGTCGGATTCGGCGCGGTCTTGAGCGCGGCCCAGGCGCAGACGAATCCGGAGCCAATGGACATCGTCAACCTGCGTGAGGACGTCCGTCTGCTCACGCAACGCGTGGGCGACCTGCAAATCCGCGTCGAGCAGCTCGAGCGCGAAAACAGCGCGTTGCGCAGCCAGACCGGCAACGCCGCCCAGACCTACGCGACCATCGCGCAACTCAACGACACGGTGGCCGAACTCAACCGCACGATCAAGGCGTCCGCCGCGACGACCAAATCCGAGACGCTGGAACAGGTGAGCGCACAGATGGAAAAGCTGGCCAAGGAAACCAACGCCGCGCTGGCCGACCTGGCAAAAGGCCAGGCCACCCGCGCCAACGTGCAGACGAGCTTCAGCGACGATTATCCGAAGGAAGGCGTCAGCTACACCGTGCAGAAAGGCGACACGCTTTCGAGCATCGCCAAGAAAACCAACGCCAATGTGCGCGACATCGTCAACGCCAACAAAATTTCCGATCCGACCAGGCTGATGGTCGGCCAGTCGCTCTTCATCCCGCAAGCCCAAGCCCAGAAAAACTGACATGGCTGCAACCAAATCACGTCTCGGCCGCGGACTCGGCGGCCTCATCGCCGCCGCGGTGCCCCCCGCGCCCAAAGTCGACCCGATAGCGATGTCCGCCGCCGGCCATCCGCCTGCGGCGCCGGCCGCGCCCGGTTTCCAGGAAATTTCCGTCGACCTGGTCGAGCCCAGCCCTTACCAGGCACGGCGCGAAATTCCACCGGAGCAGCTCCACGAGCTGGCCGACAGCATCCGGGCCGAGGGCCTGCTGCAGCCGATCGTGGTGCGCCGGCACGGCGAGAAATTCCAGCTCATCGCCGGCGAACGCCGCTGGCGCGCGTTCCACCTGCTCAAGCTGAAGACGATTCCGGCGCGCGTGGTCGAGGCGAGCAACGCCTCCTCGGCCGCCATCGGCCTGATCGAGAATTTGCAGCGCGAAGGGTTGAATCCGATCGAGGAGGCCTACGGCTACGCCAGCCTCATCCGCGACTTCGACCTGACACAGGAATCCACCGCGGACCGGGTGGGCAAGGGCCGGGCGACGGTGGCGAATTCGCTGCGGCTGCTCACGCTCGACGGGGAAATCCAGGGTTACATCGCGAAGAATCTGCTCAGCGTGGGCCACGCCAAGGCCCTGCTCGGCGTCGAGGATCCGGCGCACCGTACGGTGCTGGCGCGCCGCGTCATCGAGGAGGGCCTGAGCGTGCGGATCACGGAAAAGCTGGTGCAGGCGAAAAAGGCCGGAGCGCCGGCGCCGGCCGTTTCCACGGGCCGGACGGTGCCGCCGGCCGAGGCGGCGGCGGTGGCGGACATCGAGAAGAAACTCACGTCCCACCTCGGGGCGCGCGTGGCGTTGAAGCACGCGCCGAAAAAAGGCCGCATTGTCATCGAATACCACGGCAACGACGATCTCCAGCGCATCCTTGAAAAATTGGGAGTCGAGGCATAGGCGTGACCCATGGATGCGGGGGACGTTTTCAGGGAGACCTTGTCGGACGCCTCGGCCCTGCGGGCCAAGATGTTCAAGCTGCGCCTGCCGTTTCTGGCCGAGTTCCGGCAGTACTCGTGGGACAAGTTGCGGCACGACCTGATCGCGGGGGCCACGCTCACGCTCGTCTCGATTCCTCAGGCGATCGGCTTCGCGCTCATCATGGGCGTGCCGCCGATGTACGTCATTTTTTCCGTCGTGATCGGCGGCTTTGTCAGCGCGTTGTTTTTTTCGTCGCATCATCACGTCTTCGGCCCGACCACCTCGGTCTGTCTGATCACGGCGGCGACGGTCGCGGCCAACGCCGGCCTGGGCCTCCACCCGCTGGCGCTCGCGGCCTATCTGGCCTTTTTGATCGGCGTGGTGCAGTTTCTCGCCGGGCTGCTCAATTTCGGAGAAATCACGAAATTTATTTCGCGGTCGGTCGTCGTCGCCTATACCGCGGCGATCGGCATCCTGCTCATAGCCAGCCAGACGCCGAATTTTCTGGGCTTCCATGCGCCGGCCGGGCAGAGCTTCGCCGAGGTTCTCGATGAAATTGTGAAAGCAATTTCGCACGCCGACATTTCCTGGTGGGCCATCGGCATTGGGTTGCTCACGCTGGCGATTTTTGAGGGCATTCACGCCTACCGCAAGACTTGGCCGGAGGCGCTGATCGGACTGGCGCTGCTCGGCGTCTGCGCCCGGCTTTTCGCCCATTTCGTCCTCCTTGATCATATCTTTCAGCTGAAATCCGTTCCGTTCCGGATGGTAGAGGATGAAGGCGCCCTGGTGGCCTCGCTGCCCTCGTTTGCCGGCCTGCCGTCGGCACACGTGCAGATGCAGGCGTTGCCGTTCCTGGCCAGCACGGCCATCGCCATCGCAATCATCGGCATGCTCGAGGCCACAGCCATCACCAAGTCGCTCGCGGCCAAGAGCGGTCAGCACCTCGATCCCAACCAGGAGCTGATGGGCATGGGCGCGGGCAACATCGCCGCCGGACTGTTTGGGATGACGCCCGGTTCCTCGTCGTTCACGCGTTCGGCGGTGAACTACCAAAGCGGCGCGGCCTCGCAATTATCCTCCATGCTGAGCAGCGTGGTCGTGCTGCTGATCCTTTTCTTCGTCACGCCGGTTTTCAATTACATCCCGGTCGCCGCGCTCGCCGCGCACCTGATGCGCGTGGGCTACAAGCTGATCAACCGCGCGCAAATCCGCGTGGCCACCAACTCCACCCGCTCCGACGCGATCGTATTCCTCGCCACGCTGGCCGCCGCGCTGTTTCTCAAGCTCGACACCGCCATTTATGTCGGCATCGGCGTCGCTCTGGCGTTGTTTTTGCAAAAAACCAGCACGCCCTCGCTGGTCGAATACACGTTCAACGAAAGCGGCGTCCTCGCCGAGCTGGCCGATCCGGCCAAGCGGCCCAATCCGCAGATCTCCATCATCCACGTCGAGGGCGACCTGTTTTTCGGCGCGGCTGATCTTTTCCAAGAGCACCTGCGCCGGCAGGCGGAGGATGAGAACATCCGCGTCTTCATCCTGCGCATGAAAAATGCGCGCCATCTCGACGCCTCCACCGTCATGGCGATGGAGACGCTGCACGATTATCTGCGCCAGACCGGCCGGCATCTCATCATCAGCGGCTGCAACGCCGACGTCCTGCGCGTCCTGCAGCGGAGCGGTCTGCTCGCCCAGATGGGGGCGGAAAACGTCTTTCCGGCCGAGGCCAATCCGACCATGAGCACGCGGAAGGCGCTCAAGCGCGCCTCGCAGCTGCTGCATGCGGACGGCGCCGGCGGACAAAAGGCGGATGTGCGCATTTTTTACGACAGCCGTCACCAGCAGCAGCAAACCGGCGGAAGCGGCGGCGCCGCGCCAGGCGAGGATTATTCCATCTAGCCGGCACGAGCCCCTTGTCCACCGGCCTCAGAACGTCAGGCCCACGGAAAAACCGGCGAAGCAGGGCGCGATGACCGGAGAGAAGGAAACGTTGGACGGCGCGGAGGCGCGGTAGTGAACGACCATCCGGCCGACGGCGTTGCCGAGCAGCGCGCCTGCCAGCACGTCCGAGGCAAAATGGGCGTTGTGGTCAATGCGCGCGACGCCGACCAGCGCGGCCAGGCCATAGGCGGCGGAATCGATCCATGGATTGTCGTCATAGTGCGCCGCGATCACCGAGGCCACGGTGAAAGCCTGGGTGGCGTGGCCGGAGGGAAAAGAGGCGTTGCCGCTGAAAGGCGAAAAATGAAACACGCCGCGATTCGCGTTTGGCCGGCTCCGGCCCGCGGCTTCCTTTACGGCGAAGGCAACACTGCCGGAAAACAGGCTGGCGGCCAGGCCGTCCTCCGCCACGACTTTCGCGCGGTCGTCGCGCCCGGCGAGTCCGCCCAGATAAAATGCACCAATCACGCCGAAGGAATATTCAGCGCCGAAGCGTTCGAAGTTGTTGGCGAAATGCTCCGCGGTGCTTCCCCGGTTTCGCCGCGCGGCGTCCCGGACCGGCTGGTCGAGCAACACGGCGGTGCCGGCGACCGCGGCCGTGGCGCCGCCAAACTCGAGCCAGTCGGTCTGGTCCCAGCGGACCGGGGCGGTGAAGACATAACCGGCCTCATGCCAGACGATGCGGCCGTAATCCGGAATCGAAGCGGCCGGAGCTGGTGCGGCTGGCTGAGCCCGAAGCAACGTGGCCGGCATAAAAACAAAAGCAATCCCCTGGAGCAGCCTTCGTTTGCCGAACGCGCGCAACATGGGGAAAATAAAATCCGCGCCGTGCAAAAGCGCAAAGGCTTTGGCGCGCTTCGGTTAAAATCCGGCAAGCCAGCGGCAACCAGGAGCTTCGGCGCCTCCTTCGCCACGGCACTGCCGTTGCGAACGGTGCATTGACAACCTTTGGCGGAGTCTGCTGTCATGAAAGGTTCATGAGCATAATCCTCGGCATCCTTACTGTTATCCTGATCTTCGTTGCGGTGATTCTCATCTTTTTGGTGCTGATGCAGCCGGCAAAATCCGACGGCGGCATGGGCGCGGCCATGGGCGGCGGCATGGCCGAGTCGGCCTTCGGCGGCGAGACCAGCAACGTCCTCTCCCGGGCCACGATCAAGGCGGCCATCGCGTTTTTTGTGCTCAGCTTCCTGCTTTTCCTCGGCAATGTCTACCAGCGCCAGCGCGCCACCGCGACCGGCGGCGCACTGCCGAACATTCCGGTGCCGGCCTCCGCTTCCACTTCGCCCACCTCGACGGCGCCGAACAACGTGCAAGCGGAAATTTTGAAGCAGCTTCAGCAGCAAATGGCCAAGCAGCCTGCGCCCGCACCGGTGGCGGGCCCGGCGGCAACGACCGCGCCAGCGCCCGCGGCGCCGACGCCGGCCGCTCCGCCCAAAACTCCCTGAACGCGCCGGAAGGCGCGCCGGCAGCCGTGCCTCATCCACGGAAATTTTTATTTTTGCTGCCGCTGCTGGCCCTGGCCGGAGCGGCGCACGCGCAGCAGCGGTTTTTGCCGCAACCGAATTACGTCCAGCTCAGTCCGCCCGATCAGGCCGAAGGCCGGCGCGTGCTGGAGGAGTTTCGCGCCAAGGGCATCGCTGGCGACTATTTTTTCGAATTCGAACTGCAGGTGCTGCCGCGCCGGGGTGAGGAGCGCGTGCTGACCGGCCGCCAGTGGGGCACGAGTAACGACCAGGGTCCGCTCACTCGGATCGAACTGGTCACGGATCCAGCCAAAAAAACGGAGGAACGCCTGCTGGTGCAGAATGGGCCTTCGCCCGCGGTGTGGAAATGGGACGGCACCGGGGCGCCCAGTCCGCTGGATGCCTCCGCACTTTTTGCACCGGTGGCGGACACGAATGTGGCCGCGTTCGATCTGGAGAGGCCGTTTCTTTACTGGCCGGATTTCGTTTACGAAGGCCTCACGCGGGTGCTGGGCCGTCCCGCGCACCGGTTTCTGCTCCGGCCGCCGCCGGACTTCGCGGCCAAATATCCCGCGCTCACCGGCGTGCGCGTTTATCTCGACACGCAGTTCACCGCGCTGGTGCAGGCGGAGCTCATCGGCGACCGCGGACAGGTTCTCAAGACCATCACCCTGCTCGAACTCAAGCGCATCGGCGAGAAATGGATCCCAAAAAGCTTCGATGTGCGCGACGAGGTGACGCGCAACAAGACGCGCTTCGTCGTGACCGGAGCGGCGCTGGGGCTGACGCTCCCACACGATATTTTTTCGCCGGCGCAGCTCACTGAAACCGCTCCGCCTCCGCCGCCGGAGCGCATCACGCCGGTGGAGTAGGGCGGCTCAGCGGAACGGCCTGTCCGGTGGCGGGATCGAACAAGTGGACTTTTTCGGCGCGGAGGAAAACCTGCGCCGTCTGGTTCGGCGCATAATGTCCGCCCGGATGCACGCGGGCGACAAAGGCGGAGGCGCCAGTGTTGAGGTGCAGATAAGTCTCCGCGCCCATGGGCTCGGCGAGTTCGACCCGGGCTTCGAACCCGGCCGCGCCGGCCGGCGCGTCGGTGATGTCCTCCGGCCGCAGGCCGAGAATGGCGGGCCGGTCGGCCAGTGCCACGGCCGAGGCGGCGAGGCCGGGGGGCAGGCGCAGTGAGAGCGGCGGGCCGGCGGCGTTGTCCTCGACGAACTCCAAAAAATTTTCCGCGCGGCGAACCGTGCCCTTGAAAAAATTCATCGCGGGACTGCCGATGAAGCCGGCGACAAAAAGGTTGGCCGGCCGGTTGTAAAGCTCCAGCGGCTCGGCCACCTGCATGATGTCACCGTCCTTCATCACGCAAATGCGGTCGCCCATGGTCATGGCCTCGACCTGGTCGTGTGTGACGTAGATCATCGTGGCGCCCAAGCGGTTGTGCAGCCGTGAAATCTCGGCGCGGGTGGCGACACGCATCTTGGCGTCGAGATTCGACAGCGGTTCGTCGAAAAGAAAGACCTTCGGCTTGCGCACAATGGCCCGGCCCAGCGCGACGCGCTGGCGCTGCCCGCCGGACAGTGCGCGGGGCTTGCGGTGGAGGTGATTCTCCAGACCGAGCAGGGCCCCGGCCTCGCGGACCCGCGCTGCGATTTCGGCCTGGGGCAGCTTTCGCACCTTCAGGCCGAAGGCCATGTTGTCATAGGCCGTCATGTGCGGATAAAGCGCGTAGTTCTGGAAGACCATGGCGATGTCGCGGTCCTTGGGCAGGACGGCGTTCACCACCCGGCCGTCGATCGCAATGGTGCCCCCGGAAACCTCCTCCAAGCCGGCGATCAGACGCAGGATCGTGGTCTTGCCACAGCCCGACGGCCCGACCAGAACCATGAACTCGCGGTCCACGACCGTCAGACTGGCGCTGTTGACCGCACGCACGCCAGGGCCGTTTTTCTCGGGATAAATCTTGACCAGATTTTCAAGGACGACGGTGGCCATGAGCGGGCGGAAGGCGGACAGGCAAAAATCTGTCAACCATCCGGTGAGTCAATCCCAAGCCGAACTTTTGCTTGCTCCCGTGCGTGCCGCCGGGCTAGCTCAAACCTGCCGCTACGAGGCGGAATCCTCCAGCAACCCGTTTAGCGCTCATGGCCAAAAACTCCTCCACCAATCTGCCGCTCACGTTCGACCTTCCGCACAACCTGATCGCAAAAATCGAGGCCTGCCGGCGGGCCATGGCGCTGCGTTCGACCAGCGAGGTGGTGCGCGAGGCCCTCGCGGGCTTCGATTTCAACGGGTTCAACGCCCCGCAAAAAAACCACCGGCAGATTTCCGTCCGCCTGCCGCTGGAGGTGAAGGACAGGCTGGCGAAGTATTCGCGGAAGAAGAAAGTCAGCGTGGGCGAGCTGCTGCGCGTCGCCATCCACAATCTCCCGGTCAGGCCCGCCAAAAAGAACGGCGCGAAAACCGGCCGGGGCAGGGTTTCGAAGAAACGCTAGGCGGGCTGATCCCAGCGGGTGCGGCCGCGGCGGAAAAACATCCGCGCGGGCGGGACTTGCGTTCCGCCGAGCCGCCCGTTTAGTCGTTGAGCCTTTGCGCATGAGCACTCCAACTTCGCCATTGTCCGTTTGGGCCCAGAATATCGCGCCGTCGCCGACGCTCGCCATTGACGCCAAGGCCAAGGCGCTCAAAGCGGCGGGGGAGGATGTCTGCAGCTTCGCCGCGGGCGAGCCCGATTTCGACACGCCCGACTTCATCAAGGACGCCTGCGCCGCCGCGCTCCGCGCCGGCAAGACGAAATATACCGCCACTCCCGGCATCGAGGAATTGCGCGCCGCGCTGGCGGAAAAATACGCCGGCGACTACGGCCTGAAGATCACGCCGGCGCAGACGGTCGTCAGCCCCGGCGGAAAATTTTCCTGTTATCTCGCCATCCTGGCGGTGTGCAGTCCGGGCGACGAGGTGATCATCCCGGCGCCTTACTGGGTGAGTTATCCGGAGATGGCCAAGCTCGCCGGCGCCACGCCGCGCGCCGTGCTGGCCGCCGACGCCTCCGGCTTCAAGCTCACGCCCGCCCAGCTGGAATCCGCCCTCACGCCCAAAAGCCGCCTGCTCGTCCTCAACTCGCCCTCCAATCCGACCGGCGCGGTCTACTCGCGGGCCGAACTCGAGGCGCTCGTCGCCGTGGCGCTGAAACACAGCCTCTACATTTTGTCCGACGAGATCTACGAACACCTGATTTACGATGGCGCGAAGTCCACCTGCATCGCCATCCTCAGCCGCGAGGCCGAGGCCCGCACCATCGTCGTCTCCGGATTTTCCAAGACCTTTTCCATGACCGGCTGGCGCCTCGGCACGCTGGTCGCGCCGCTGCCCATCGCCAAGGCGGTGGGCGAGCTGCAGAGCCAGATGACCTCCAACGCCGCGACCTTCGCGCAATATGGGGCGCTGGCCGCCCTGCGCGAAAAGGAAAAGGCCCGCGCCGCGCTCGCCCCCATGCTCGCCGCCTTCGACCGCCGGCGGAAATTCCTCCACGCCGAGCTCAACAAGATTCCCGGCGTGTCCTGCCTGCTGGCGCAAGGGGCGTTTTATCTTTTCCCCAACATCGCCTCGTTCGGGCTCAGCTCGCAGGATTTCTGCGCCCGGCTGTTGGAGCAGGAGAAGGTCGCGGCCGTCCCCGGCAGCGCCTTCGGCGCCGAGGGTTACCTTCGCCTCAGCTATGCGACCGGCGACGAGACCATCGCCAGGGGTGTCGCCCGCCTCGCCAAATTCTGCGCCAGCCTGAAAAAATAAAACCGCCGGCCCGCGGTCGCCGGCCTTTCCCTTTCGCAAAACCTGTCTTCAAATGGCTTACACCAATGTCACGCCGCCTCCGGGCGGAAAAATTTCCATCGCCGGCGGCAAGCTCAGCGTCCCGGACAACCCGGTCATTCCCTTCATCCGCGGCGACGGCACCGGCCCCGACATCTGGGCCGCCTCGGTCCGCGTCTTCGACGCCGCGGTGAAAAAAGCCTATGGCGGCCGGCGAAAGATATCCTGGTTCGAGGTCTTCGCCGGCGAGGAAAGCTTCCGGCGTTTCAACAACTGGCTGCCCGGCGATACCATCGAGGCCTTCAAGGACTGCCTCGTCGGCATCAAGGGCCCGCTGACCACTCCGGTCGGCGGCGGCATCCGCTCGCTCAACGTCGCCCTGCGCCAGATGCTCGACCTCTACGTCTGCCTGCGCCCGGTGCAGTGGTTCACGGGTGTGCCTTCGCCGGTGAAGCACCCGGAAAACGTCAACATGGTCATTTTCCGCGAAAACACCGAGGACATCTACGCCGGCATCGAATACGCCGCCGGCACGCCCGAGGCCCAGAAAATTCTCGATTTCTTCGCCCAGGAGTTTCCCAAGGCCTTTGAAAAAATCCGCTTCGGCACCAGAGCCAGGGCCGATGAATTCTGGAAGCTGGTCGGGGCAAAAGATTTTATCACCGACGTGCAGGTCGGCATCGGGATCAAGCCCGTCAGCTATTCCGGCAGCGTGCGCCTGATCCACAGCGCCATCAGCTACGCGATCAAGAACAAGCGCAAGAGCGTCACCCTCGTGCACAAAGGCAACATCATGAAGTTCACCGAAGGCGCCTTCCGCGACTGGGGTTACCAGGTGGCCAAGGAGCATTTCGGCGCGGTCGAGATCGAGAGCGGCCCATGGTGTAAAATCCCCGACGGCCTGCCTGGCGCCGGCATCGTGATCAAGGACTCGATCGCCGACATCACGCTCCAGCAGGTGCTCACGCGGCCGGCCGATTTCGACGTCATCGCCACGCTCAACCTCAACGGCGACTATCTTTCCGACGCGCTCGCGGCCCAGGTCGGCGGCATCGGCATCGCGCCCGGCGGCAACATCAACTACATCACCGGCCACGCCATCTTCGAGGCCACCCACGGCACGGCGCCGAAATACGCCGGCAAGGACGTCGTCAATCCCGGCTCGGTCGTGCTCTCCGGCGAGATGATGTTCCGTTATCTGGGCTGGAACGAAGTCGCCGATCTCATCCTCAAGGGGCTCAACGGCGCGATCGGCTCGAAAAAAGTCACCTACGATTTCGCCCGCCTCATGACCGGCGCGACCGAGATCAAGTGCAGCGAATTCGGCGACAACCTCATCGCGCACATGTGAGATCGGCGCTGACGGCCGCCGGGAAAAGTCTGCGACGCGGCCGCCGCCGCGCTGCGCCACCGCCAGAATCGGCCGTAGCGCCGGCAAACTGCACGAAAAGCATAAAGTTGAAAATCGAGGAAACTATTTTTTCGCGCGGGCGTCAGACCCGCCTATGGAGCCCCAAAATTCCTTGAGCGTGCAAATTCTGGACGAAGATCTGCAGATCGTACGGGCGACACTCGCCGTCATCGCCGACGATGTGCAACAGTTTTCCGGAGAGGCCGGTCACGCCATTGTCGAGGCGCTCGAAAAGATCGATCACGCGCAGACGGAAGTGTCCCGGCTGCGCGCCGACTGATGGGCGCGACTTGACCCTGCTGCCGGCGGACGCTCCGAATCGCGGCCTTCACGAAGAAGGCCGGATTCGGCGAGGACGGGGTGCAGCGTATCCAGAGGCTGTTCGCCGGGAAACGGCTTTTCCAGGAAGGCGAACCAAATCGGTCGCCGCCGGCCCGGCCCCGGCTTAGCCCAAGAGCGTCAGGACGATGCCGGCGAGCACGCCGAGGACCGCGGGCAGTTTTTGCCG
>Ga0335083_10002581_pt1 | contig 23850 bp, 24 predicted proteins | sample Lox_Sample_42_FD_206716 | JGI IMG/M metagenome (GOLD analysis project Ga0335083, IMG submission 206716) | Soil microbial communities from Loxahatchee National Wildlife Refuge, Florida, United States - Lox_Sample_4.2 | ecosystem: Environmental > Terrestrial > Soil > Wetlands | place: USA...
AGCTGGCTGGCGTTGCCGGCGGTGATCCACTTGTCTGGACCGCGCACCGGCTCGAGCTTGGCGAGGCCCGCCATGTTCGTGTCGGGACGATTGCCCTCGTCCTTGTTGAGCAGGGTCTTCTTGCGCGAGGTCTCGTTGGTCTTCTTGTCGACGACGACCATCTCGGTCTCCATCGCCACGATCTCGTCGTCGAAGGCGCCTGCCTGCTGGCCGGCCGCGGTGCGCAGCTGGCTTTGCAGTGAATATTCGTCCTGCGCCTCACGGCTGATCTTGTAGCGCTCGGCCACCGTGTCGGCGGTCTGGATCATGGCGTGATAGATACCGGGTACGTGCTCCTGCACCCAGGGATTGACCAGGCGGTTCTTGTTGCCGCCCGGCGGGCCCTGGACCAGCGACACCGACTCGAGGCCGCCCGCCAGCATCACCGGCACCTTGTCGACCAGCACGCGCTGGGCCGCCATCGAGATGGTCTGCAGGCCCGAGGAGCAGAAGCGGTTCACGGTCACGCCCGAGACCGACACCGGCGCACCGGCGCGGATCGCCGAGACGCGGGCGACGTTGGAGCCCGAGGTGCCTTCCGGTGCCGCGCAGCCCATGATCACGTCCTCGATCTCGCCAAGATCGACCTTGGCACGCTCGGCGGCGTGCTTGATCACATGCGCGCCCATGTCGGCGGCATGCGTGTCGTTGAAGATGCCGCGGAACGCCTTGCCGATCGGCGTGCGGGCGGTGGAGACGATTACTGCATCGGCCATTTGAATTCCTCTCTTTTGATTCCTCCCCATTCAGATGGGGAGGTGCCCCGCGGAAGCGGGGCGGAGGGGTCATGAGCATCGGTTGTGCTGCTTATGACCCCTCCGTCTCGCGCTGCGCGCGAGCCACCTCCCCCGATGACGGGGGAGGGTTGTTAACTCACACGCTAGAAAACTTCTTGCCGTCCTGCACCAGCTTCTTGAGCAGGGGCGCGGGCTCCCAGAACGGGTCGCCCGACGCATCGCGGTACTTCATCAGGGCGTCGTGGACGGCCTTGAGGCCCACCACGTTGTCGGCCCACCACATCGGGCCGCCGCGATAGACAGGCCAGCCGTAGCCGTTGACCCAGATCACGTCGATGTCGAGCGAGCGCTGCGCCATCTTCTCTTCGAGGATCTTGGCGCCCTCGTTGACCATCGGATAGAGCGTGCGCTCCAGGATCTCCTGGTCGGAGATGGCGCGGCGGGTGATGCCGAGCTTCCTGGAGTTCTCCTCGATGATCTTCTCGACCTCGGGATCGGGCACCGGCGTGCGGTCGGGGAGGTTGTACTTGTAGTAGCCCGCTCCGGTCTTCTGGCCGAACCGGCCGAGCTCGCAGATCGCGTCGGCGACGTAACCCGAATAGCGCACGTTGCGCTTTTCCTTCTCCTTCTTGCCCTGGCGGATGCGCCAGCCCACGTCGTTGCCGGCGAGGTCGCTCATGGCGAAGGGGCCCATGGGGAAGCCGAAATCGTACAGCACCTTGTCGACCTGCTGCGGCAGGGCGCCTTCCTCCAGCATGTAGGCCGACTGGATACCGCGCTGGCGCAGCATGCGGTTGCCGACAAAGCCTTCGCAGACACCGACCAGGACGGGGATCTTCCCGATCTTCTTGGAGAGCGTCATGACGGTGGCGATCACGTCCTTCTCGGTCGCCTTGCCGCGCACGTTCTCCAAGAGCTTCATGACGTTGGCCGGCGAGAAGAAATGCATGCCGATCACGTCGCCCGGACGCTTGGTGTATTGGGCGATCTGGTTGACGTCGAGGCCCGAGGTGTTTGTTGCCAGGATCGCGCCGGGCTTGGCCACGGCATCGAGCTGCTTGAAGACGCCTTCCTTCACTTCCATGGTCTCGAAGACGGCCTCGATGATCACGTCGGCGTTCTTGAGGCCGTCGTAGGAGAGCGTCGGCGTGATCAGCGCCATGCGCTTCTCGACATCTTCCGCCTTCATGCCGCCGCGCTTGGCCGTGTTCTCGTAGTTGGTGCGGATGGTCTTGAGGCCGCGATCCAACGCCTCCTGCTTCACCTCGAGCAAGGTCACCGGGATGCCGGCATTGGCGAAGTTCATGGCGATGCCGCCGCCCATCGTGCCGGCGCCGATGATGCCCGCAGTCTTGATCGGTCGCTGCGGCGTGTCGGCCGGAACGTCCAGCACCTTGGCCGCCTCGCGTTCGGCGAAGAAGTAGTAGCGCTGCGCCGCCGATTCGGAGGAGACCAGCAGCTCCTGGAAGAGCTCGCCTTCGCGCTTCATGCCTTCGTCGAACGGCAGCTCCACAGCGGCCTGCACGCACTTGATGATGTTCCACGGCGCCTTGAAGCCGCGCGCGCGGCGGGCGATCGCCTTCTCGGTCTCCTTGAAGAGATCGGGCGATTCGAGCGTCGCCTTGAGGTCGCGCACACGGCGGCGCGGCGCCTTCTGGGCCAGCAGCATCTCGGTGTGGGCGATGGCGCCCTTCAGGAGATCGTCGCCTTCGACCAGCGCATCGATGATGCCCTTGCTCTTGGCTTCCGGCGCGGGGATGTGGCGGCCGGAGATGATGGCGTCCAGCGCGTATTTCGCCCCCGTGAGGCGCGGCAGGCGCTGCGTGCCGCCGGCGCCCGGCAGGATGCCGAGATGGACCTCGGGCAGGCCGACGCGCGTCGAGGGCAGTGCCACGCGATAGTGCGCGCCGAGCGCGGTCTCGAGGCCGCCGCCGAGCGGCGTGCCGTGCAGCGCGGCCACGACCAGCTTGGGGCAGTTCTCCATCGAGGCGATGACGTCGTTCAGGTTGGCGCCGGTGCGCGGCTTGCCGAACTCGCGGATGTCGGCGCCGGCGATGAAGGTGCGGCCCGAGCCGATCAAGATGATGGCGTCGACGTTGGGATCGCTGCCGAAGGCCTCGATGCCGGCCTTGATGCCGTCGCGCACGGCGGCGGCGAGCGCGTTCACCGGCGGGTTGTTGACGGTGAGGATGCCGATCCGCCCCTGGGTGGAGCGAAGCACTGCGTCGGACATGAGCGTTTCCCCTGGCTTTGAATGCCGAATTTGGTGGTCCGTCTTAGCAATCCCGGGGCACGCCGCCCAGCGAGCTATTGTTCCGCCGTGCGGAGAATTATTTGCCGCGATGCTTTACGTGAAAGTCGAACAACGGAAAGAGGAAGACCGGCTCATCCGCCAAGGCGGGCAGTGCGGCCATCAGTCCGATCGTCGGTGAGGTCAGGCGCGGCATCTAGGCGGCGACTCGCTTCAGGTTCTCGTGCAGCCAGCGGGCGAGGCCCGCCATGCGCGCATCCTCGTGCTGCTGGCCCATCACCTGCACGCCGACCGGCATGCCGCCGACGCTCATCAACGGCGCGGTGACGACGGGCGCGAACAGCATGGAGGAAGGCGCGTTGAACACGAAGTCGCCGGTCGGCCGCGCCGCCAGCGGCTGGCCCGGCTTGTCGCCCTCCCAGATCGGCGCGGGGCCGGGACAGGCGAGGGTGATCGCGGCGTCGGCGAGCGAGGCCACGGCGGCATGGGCGAGTTGTGCGGCCTGCCGGGCCAGCAGGTTCGTGCGGTACTGGTCGACCGTCATCGCTTCGGCTTTGAACAGTGCCTGCTTGGCGCGCTCGCTGAGGCCGGTGGGCGCGGCGTCGAGCATGCCGCGCTGGTACCAGCGGTTCTCCCAGCTCGTGACGCCGTTACATACGGCGCGGCCGTTGGCGATGGCCTTCTCCAGTGCCTCGACGAACGGATGGTCGGCGCGACGGATCAGGGTGACGCCAGCGGCCTTGAGCTGGTCGAGAAGCTTGGCGAAGCCTGCCTTGGTCGCGGCATCGACCTCGGGCCAGCCTTCGGTCTCGAGCACGATCAGCCGGTTGGGCTTGATCGCGGCGGGCAAGGTGTCCGGTCCCATCAGGCCGAGCGCGCCGCGATCGCCGCCGCAGCGCTTGGCCATCTCGATCGCGACCTGCCACATGTCTTCAAGGCTGTTGGCGTGCGGCCCGTGCGTGCTCATGCTGGTCGCCAGCCGCTCGCCGCGATTGATGCCGCCCTGCGTGGGCTTGAGCGCGAAGTTGCCGCAATAGGCGGCAGGCCGGATGATCGAGCCGCCAACCTGCGTGCCGATCGCCGCCGGCACCATGTTGGCGCCGACCGCCGCCGCCGAGCCCGACGACGATCCGCCTGGCGTGCGCTTGGGATCGAACGGATTGGTCGTGGCGCCGGGCTGCGAGCCGCCGAGCTCCGCCGTGACCGTCTTGCAGAGGATCACCGCGCCCGCCTGGCGCAGCGCCCAGACACCGGCATTGTCGCGCTTGGGGAAGTTCCCCTTCATCGCCTCGCAGCCCATCTCGGTGGGCATGTCCTTGGTCTCGAGCAGGTCCTTGATGGCGATCGGCATGCCGTCGATCGGCGAGAGGGGCTTGCCGGCCTTCCAGCGCTCGGTGCTGGCATCGGCGGCGGTGCGCGCGCCCGTCTCGTTCATCGAGACGATGGCCTTCACCACCGGCTCGCGCGCCGAGATGGTCTCGAGACAGCGTTCGAGATAGGCGCGCGGACTGTCGTTGCCGTCGGTGAAGCGGCGGGCCGCGTCGTGAAAAGTGAGCGGCTGGAATTCGGCGTACGTGGTCATAGGGCGAGCCTAGAGCGGCTTTCGATCGAGTTGAACCGCTGGATGTCGGGGCCCAGCCGTTTCGACCGTTTTCGCCGTTTATTAACGGTGTTTTCGCGCGCCAACGCGCAAAAGGCCAGACGCCATGGGCATTTCTCCGCTTTGGCGTCCGTCGATAAACGGTCGAAAACGGCGCCTAAACGGTGCCTAAACGGTTCAAAAACGGCTCTCTCGATACTTCCCGTCGACATCGACATGACAGGACTCCCGGACGCAACTCGAACGACGGGAAGTCTACACCCGCAGGCCGTGCGCCTCTCATTATGAACAATGGACGCAGGATTCGAGCAGCGACGGGTTCTCGCGCTCCTGTATCCTTCCCGTACAACGGGGAGGACGTCATGACATTCGCCGGCCTGAACCTACTGGCCATCCTGGTGGCCGCCGTCGCGGCCTATGCCTGGGGCGCGGCCTACTACATGACCCTGTCCAAGCAGTGGCTGGCGGCCGTCGGCCGGGTCGAGCCCAACAAGTCGCCGACGCCGTTCATCATCTCCTTCGTCGCGCTGGTGGTGATGAGCTGGGTGCTGGCGGGCCTGGTCGGCCATCTCGGGCCGGGGCAGGTCACGATCAAGAACGGAATCATCTCGGCGCTGTTCGTCTGGGTGGGCTTCATCGTCACGACCGTTTTCGTCAACAACGCCTATCCCGGCCGCAAATACATGCTCTCCATCATCGACAGCATCCATTGGCTGGGGGCGCTCGTTATCCAGGGCGCCGTGATCGGAGCTTTTGGGGTCTGAATGGCGATCGGCCGACCGAAGATCGAGGGATATGCCGTCATCTCCCGCGAGGGGATGATCGCCACGTCGGACGGCAAGTTCCCCGAGGCGATCAAGGTCCCGGCCGACCACAAATTTTACCAGGACGGCGTCGCGGCGGCGTCGGCTGTGGCCAACGGGCGGCACTCGGCCGAGGGCGGCATCGGCGAGCCTCTGCGCAAGCGCATCGTCCTGACTCGCCGGGTGAACGTGCTGACGCCCGATCCGGACAATACCAACGCCATCCTGTGGAACCCCGCGACCGCGCCGTTCGAGGAAGCTTGGGCGCGGCTCGGCATCGATGGCGGCACGCTGGCCGTGGTCGGCGGCACCGACGTCTTCGGCCTGTTCCTGACGATCGGCTACGACACCTTCCATCTCACCCGGACGGACGCCAGCGTGCCCCGGGGCCGCGCCGTCTTCCCGGGCGTCGGCAAGGTGACGACGCCCGAGAAAGTCATGATGCAGAGCGGTCTGGTGCTCAAAGGCACGCGCATGCTCGACGCCTCGGTCAATTGCCGCGTCGAAGAATGGGTGAAGGGCTAGAAGTCGACGGTGAGCCCGTCATGCGCGGCTTCGAGCGCAATCTCCTTCTGACGGCCCAGCAGCTCGGCGCTCATGTGCGTGACGATGGTGCGCTTTGGGGAAATTTCGGCGAGGTGCTTGGTCAAGGTCATGTAGTCGATGTGATATTTCATGACCTTGTCGAAGAAGTAGGCCTCGCAGATGAAGAGGTCGGCGTTCGTGGCCGCGGGGATCAGCTCCTCGACCCATTCGGTGTCGCCGGAATAGGTCAGCACCTTGCCCTCGGTCTCGACGCGCAGCGCATAGGACGGCGCGCCGCTGAAATGCTTCATCAGATAGGGCGTGACGGCGAGGCCGTTCATCTCGACCCGCTCGTGCAGTGCGAGCTCGCGAATCTCGAAGGCATATTTGGGCTCGATCGCGGTCGAGCCGGTGAACATCGCCTCGCGGACGATCTGGAGTCGCCCCTTCAGGCCCGGCGGGCCGGCGATGGTAAGGGGTGTCATGCGGCGGCTGATGAGCTGTGCGTCGAGCAGGAAGAAGGGCAAGCCGCCGAAATGATCGCCGTGCAGGTGGCTGATCAGGATGGTCGAGATGCCGTTGGGATCGACGCCCCATTTGCGGATGGCGACCATGGACGATGCGCCGCAATCGACCAGCACATTGCCGTGCGTCGAGCGCTCGAGGTGAAAGCAGGTGTTGAACCGTCCGCCGCTGCCGAAAGCGTCGCCGGAACCCAGGAACTGAAGGCGCATCGCTACGGCGCCTGCTTGAGGCTCGACACTTCGTTGGTGAGGGTGGTGCGGCGCATGTCGCGCACCTGGGTGTGATCGTAGCGCCGCGCGCGGTGCATGGTGACGCGATTGTCCCACATCACGAGGTCGCCCGGGATCCAGCGATGCGCATAGACATACCTGCGCTGCGTGGCGTGCTCGTTGAGGTCGCGCAGGAAGGCGCGCGCCTCCGGCACCGGCCAGCCCTCGATGCCGCCGGCATGGCTCGAGAGATAAAGCGACAGCCGACCGGTGCGCGGGTGCTTGCGCACCAGACGCTGGCGCACCGGCGCCCACTTCACGCGCTCCTCGTCGGTAAAATCGGTGAAGCCGAGGATGCCGCGGGAAAAGATCTGGCTGTGGCTGCAGATCATGTCGTGGACCTCGCGCTTGGTCTTGTCGTCGAGGTCGTCGTAGGCCGCGCGCATGTCGGCGAACTCGGTATTGCCGTCGGCATCGGGGATCTGGCGCGCCGAGAGCAGCGAGTACTTGGCCGGCACTTCCTTGAAGGAGCTGTCGGAGTGCCAGAGCATGTTGCCCAGCCCGAAAAGCCGGCGGCGATCGTCGCGCGCCAGGATCCTGTTGTTCTTGTCGAGGTTCGAGATGTCGTTCAGGTCCATGCTCATGCGCCGGTCCTGCGGCGCTGCGATGTCGCCCGTCGCCTGCTCGAGGGGACCGAGGGCACGGCTGAACACGAGCTGCTGATCGTCGTCGATCTTCTGGCCGTGGAAGACCAGCACGCCGTACTTGTCCATGCCGGCGTGGACGGCTTCAACCTCGGCGGCGCCGAGCGGCCGGGTGAGATCGATGCCGGAGACTTCACCCGCGAAGAACGCCCGCTTGACCGGGTCGATGGGCTTGATGGTGACGGTCATACGCGAAGTCTATCCCGCCGGCCGCTCCTTGGGGAGGGCGGACCATTCGCGGAACAGTCGTCCACCCTGCTGGTCGAAATGCTCATCCAGCACGCGTGAGGACTGGATGCGCTCGACCCGGAAGTTGCGGTAGTCGGCGCGCAGCTCGCACCAGGCGCCGACCAGGGTCACATCGACATAGTAGGCCATGGCGATCGGCCAGATGATGCGGTTGGTGCGTCGCCCATCGACGTCGGCGTAGCCGATATAGAGCTTGGCGGAGTCGCGGATGGCGGCGCGTATCTCGGCGAGGTCGGCGCCCTGAACCTCGGCCGCCATGCCGGGCGAGACATAGACCGGCGTGTCGGCGATGTGCGGCCGCAGCCGCTCCGGCACGACGACGGTTACCTTGTTGAGCACGGAGTCGGCGGCAGCCTGCAACGCCGGATCCTTCAGCCGGCGCACCAGTCGCGCGCCGACGGCAATCGCCTCGGCCTCGTCTATGGTGAAGTTGAGGGGCGGCAGGTCGAAGCCCTTGCGCAGGACGTAGCCCACTCCCGCCTCGCCCTCGATCGGTACGCGGCGCGCCTGAAGCGTGGCGACATCGCGATAGACGGTACGCGGGGTCACTTCGAGGTCGGCCGCGAGCGCTGCGGCGGTCACCGGCTTGGTCGCGGTGCGCAGACGCTGGATGATGTCGAACAGGCGGTCTGAACGGCGCATTCATGAACCTTTTCAGTGTCTTATCACTACTGACATAGCGTTGTCAGTAAGGGGCGTCCATAACGTCGGCCCCGATCTCATGGAGCTTCGAATGCTGACGAACTGGATCCCCAAGGACAGCCTCGCCGCCCTCAATGAGGGCTTCGTGGTCGCGATCATGCTGGAGGCGAAGGAAGGCGAGGCCGATGCCGTCGTCGCCAACACGCGCACCTTGGCGCCGCTCGCCATGACCGAGCCGAAGATGAAGCTGTTCCTGCCGTATCAGTCGCCGACAAACCCGGCGCTGTTCTTCGTCTTCGAGCTCTATACCGACGAGTCGGGCTGGGCCGAGCACCAGGAGACCGAGCACTTCAAGGTGGCCATCGCCGATCTCCTGCCGCGCCTCAAGCGGCGCGAGCGCATCCCGTTCGTTCCCTTCCTGTAGGGCGACCGTGAACCGGCAGATCTGGCTCGGCACTTCGCTGCTCGTGGCTTCGGCCACGGCCTACAGCACGGCGGGCTTCTTCACGCGGCTGGTAGCGGCCGATGCCTGGACGATGTTGTTCTGGCGCGGAATCTTCGCCGGGCTCTTCCTCGCGGGCATGGTCGTGTGGCGCGAGCGCGGCCGTGTCGCGGCGGCGGTGCGGGCGATCGGCCGGGACGGGGTGCTGATCGCGCTCTGCTCGGCGCTCGCCACGGTCTGCTTCCTCAACGCCTTCCGGCTCTCGAGCGTGGCCGATGTGATGGTGATCGACGCCGCGATCCCGTTCCTCACGGCGGGCCTCGCCTGGCTGATCCTGGGCGAGCGCGAGGACCGCATCACGCTGCTGGCGACGCTCGCGGCCCTGGCGGGCGTCGTGGTGATGGCGCGGGCCGCGGTCTCGGGCGGACGGCTCGCCGGCGATCTCCTCGCGCTCGGCATGGCGCTCCTGATGTCCTTCGTGCTGGTGCTGATCCGGCGCAATCCCGGGGTCAGCATGCTGCCGGCCGTCGGCTTCTCGGCCTTCCTCTGCTCGCTGATCGTACTGCCGTGGGCAAACCCGCTCGCGGTGAGCGGGCGCGACCTCGGTGAGCTCGCGCTGTTCGGCGTCAGCCAGTTCGGCATGGGCCTGCTGCTGCTGGCGCTCGGCACGCCGCTCGTCTCGGCCACGCGCGGCGCGCTGATCGGCACCTTGCAGGCGCCGCTCGGCACGCTCTGGGTCTGGCTCGCCTTCACCGAGACGCCGGCTGCGGCGACACTGATCGGCGGAGGGATCGTGCTGGCCGCCGTGATCGTCGACATCGCGGTGCCGCGCTCGCGGAAGCATATAACGTAACGACAAAACGCCTTGACAGCAGCCCGCCTCGCTACGACATTTGAACAGTTATTCAAATGTCCAAGTCGAAGAAAGCCCTCCTGTCCGACGACCACGCCACGGCGCTGGCCGACCTGTTCCGCCTGCTGGGCGATCCCAGCCGGCTGCGCATCGTCTTCGCCTGCCTGAAGACGCCGCTCGCGGTTTCCGACATCGCCGACAAGCTCGGGCTCTCGGTTTCGCTGGTCAGCCATCACCTCCGGCTCCTGAAGGGCGCGCGGCTGGTGAAGGCGGAGCGGCAGGGCAAGCAGGTCTTCTACGGTGCCGACGACGATCACGTCCGGCGCATGGTCGAGGACATGGTGGTGCATGTGGGAGAGCATTCATGAGCGCTCGTTGCGGTCACAGCCACGATCACGGTGCGGCCAACGCGTCGCCCGCCTATCGCCGCGTCCTGTGGGTAGCGCTGGCGGTCAACCTCACCATGTTTGGCGTCGAAATCGGCGCCGGCCTTGCCGCGCAATCGGTGGCGCTGCTGGCTGACTCGGCTGACTTCCTGGGCGACGCCGCGAATTACGGCATCAGCCTCCTCGTGCTGGGCATGGCCCTGCAATGGCGCGCCCGCGCGGCACTCGTGAAGGCGGCAACGATGGGCGCCTTCGGCCTGTGGGTCGCCTTCACCGCCATCCAGCATGCGATGTCCGGCGTCGTGCCGGCGGCGCCGACCATGGGCATCGTGGGCGTTGTCGCCTTCGCCGCCAACTTCGGCGTGGCGCTGCTGTTGTGGCGCTGGCGTGACGGCGACAGCAACATGCGCTCGGTCTGGATCTGCACGCGTAACGACGCGATCGGCAACCTCGCCGTCATGGCGGCGGCACTGGGCGTGTTCGGCTCAGGGACCGGCTGGCCGGACTATGCCGTCGCGGCTGTGATGTCGGGTCTCGCCCTCTGGGGCGCCGCGCAGGTCGTGCTGCAGGCGCACAGCGAGCTCAAGCCCGCGCATGCCCACGCGCATCACCACTAAGCCCGAAGATCAGGCGGTCGGGAGCTTGTAGTCCTCGAAGTGCTTGCGTAGCGCCGTCTTCAGGATCTTGCCGGTGGCGCCGTGCGGGATGGCGTCGATGAACTGCACGTCGTCGGGCATCCACCACTTGGCGATCTTGCCGTCGAGGAACTTGATCAGGTCGTCCTTGGTGACGCTGGCCTCGGGGCGGCGCACGACGATGAGCAGAGGACGCTCGTCCCACTTGGGATGCTTGACGCCGATCACGGCGGCCTCGGCGACGCCAGGGCAGCCCATGGCGGCGTTCTCGAGATCGATCGAGCTGATCCACTCGCCGCCCGACTTGATCACGTCCTTGGAGCGGTCGGTGATGACGACCGAGCCGTCCGTCTCGATCTTGCAGACGTCGCCGGTCTGGAACCAGTCCTCGGCCATGAACTGGTTCTTGCCGTCGCCCTTCATGTAGCCCTTCACGATCCACGGACCGCGCACGACCATGTTGCCCGAGACGCTGCCGTCTTCGGGCAGGTCGTGGCCGGCATCGTCGACGATCTTCATCTCGCAGCCGAACACCGGGCGGCCCTGCTTGGCGGTGATGGCGAAGCGCTCCGCATCCGGCAGGTCGCGCTCGCCCTTGTTGAAGCGGGTGAGCGTGCCGAGCGGGCTCATCTCGGTCATGCCCCAGCCCTGCGCCACCTCGATGCCGTGTTCCTTCCAGAAGCGCTCGATCATCGCATAGGGCACGGCCGAGCCGCCGATCAGGGTGCGGCGCACCGAGGACATCTTGAACTTGTTCTGCTGGCAGTAGTCGAGGAGGGCGAGCCATACGGTGGGCACGCCGGCGCTCAACGTCACCTTCTCCTTGTCGAGCAGCTCGTAGACCGACGCGCCGTCGAGCTTGGGGCCGGGGAAGACGAGCTTGGTGCCGCAGATCGGGCCGGCATAGACCAGGCCCCAGGCATTGGCGTGGAACATCGGCACCACGGGCAGGATCGCGTCGTCCGGCGTCATGCCGAGCACCGGCCCCGAGCACATCATCATCGAGTGGATGACCGTCGAGCGGTGCGAGTAGAGCACGCCCTTCGGATTGCCCGTCGTGCCCGAGGTGTAGCAGAGCGAGGAGGCCGTCTTCTCGTCGAACTCGGGCCACTTGAGCGTGCCGGGCTTGCCCGCGATCAGCTCCTCGTAGCAGAGCAGATTCGGAATCTTGCTCGAGGCGGGCATGTGCGCGCGGTCGGTCATCACCACGACATGCTTCACGGTCTTGAGCGTGGGGAACACGCCCTCGACGATGGGGAGCAGGTTCAGGTCGACGAAGATGATCTGGTCTTCTGCGTGATTGGCGATGTAGCTCACATGCTCGGGCGCGAGACGCGGATTGATCGTGTGCAGCACGGCGCCGAGGCCGGAGATGCCGAAATAGAGCTCGAAGTGGCGATAGGTGTTCCAGGCGAGCGTGCCGACCCTGTCGCCGAGCTTGATGCCGAGGCCCTGGAGCGCCTCGGCGAGCTGCTTGGAGCGCTTCTGGGCGTCCCTGTAGCCGTAGCGGTGGATCGGCCCCTCGACCGTGCGCGTCACGATCTCGACGTCGGGATAGTAGCGTGCCGCGAAGTCGATCATCTGCGAGATCAGCAGCGGACGGTCTTGCATCAAGCCGAGCATGGCGTTTCCCCTGTCTACGCGTGCCGCTCCAGATGAAGGCTTATGAGGTTGGAGAGCGGCTTCAGATCAGGTTCTAGACCGAGTCCCGGTCCGGCGGGAAGGGACACGGCACCGTCGCGGACCGCAAAAACATCCTGCAGCAAGCCCTCGCGCAGCGGATTGGCGTTGGCGTCGACCTCGAGCATCCCCGGCCCGCGGACGGCCGCCAACAGGTGCAGCGAATGCATCAGCCCGATCGCGCCGCCGAGATAGTGTGGGCAATATGACCGGCCGGCCGCGAGCGCCGAGCGGGCGACCGGCAGGCAGCCCGAATGGCCGCCCCATTTCGCGGCGTCGGGCTGGAGAATGCCGAACAGGCCGGAGTCGATCGCCTCCTGGAACTGGCCCGCACCGCGCATGTTCTCGCCGGCGGCCAGCGTCGTCGGCGCAACGGCGGCGAGTTGCTTCCATTCGCCGAGCGGTCGATCCGCCATCAGGGGCTCTTCGAGCCAGCCGAGGCCGAACGCGGCGAGCTTGGGCGCCATGGCCTTCGCGGTCGCGAGGTCCCACGCCTGGTTGGCATCGACCATCAGCCGCTCGCCCGACTCGAGGCGTTGGGCGGCGGGCCGCAACGAGGCGAGATCGGTCTCCTCGCCGAAACCGACCTTGATCTTGAAGGCGCGATAGCCGCCGCCGCGCATGCGCTCGACGGTTTCATAGGCGTTCGCGCCCGGATTGATGCCGGAAGCATAGACCGGAACGGGCGAGCCGTTCGTGCCGCCCAGCGCCTTCCAGAGCGGCACGCCCTGCCTGCGCGCGACGAGGTCGTGGAGCGCGAGATCCAGTCCCGCCGCCGCCGAGGAGAAGCCGCCCGGATCGCCGCTCTGGATGCGCAGCACGTGGAGAGCACGATCGATCTCGGCCCAAAGAGCGGCCGGATCGTCGACCGGCTTGCCGAGCGCGCGCGAGGCGACGATCTCGACGCAGAGGCGGGCGCGATACTCGGCCGAAGGATTGGGGAAGTTGCACCACACTTCGCCCCAGCCATGCGCACCCTCGGAGTCCTCGACACGCACGAACACGGCAGCGCGCTCGACCATCGTGCCGAAGGAGGTGCGGACGGGTTCCTTGATGGGCGTGCGCAGGACATGCGCTTCCACCCGCGCCAAGGTCGCCGAGGCCATATTCAGTCGGCGGCCTGCTGGTCGGCGTTCAGCGCGTCGTAGTTCCGCTTCTGGTACCAGGTCATGTAGTCGGTGTAGTCCGTGGTCGGGTACTTGGGCGGCTTGTCGGGGCCGACGCAGGTCGGCACGGCGGCGACCGGCCAGTCGATGTTGCTGTCGCAGAAGAAAGGCAGCGCATAGCGCTCGCCGCCGCTCTTGTTGATGGCGCGATGCGGCGTCGCGAGGAATGTGTCGTTGGTCCAGCGCTGCAGCATCTGGCCGCCGTTCACGACATAGGCGTCGGCAATGGCCGGCGCCTCGATCCATTTGCCGCTCTGCGTGCGGATGGAGAGACCCGGCACGTCGTTGGGCGCGAGCAGGGTGAGGAAGCTGGTGTCGGTGTGCGGCGCCAGCCCGAACTCGTCGGTGACCGGACCGTCCTGGTGCGGATAGTGCGTCATGCGCAGCGAATATTGCGGCTCCTTGAACGGGCCGTCGAAATATGCGGCGGGCAGGCCGAGTGCCACGGCATAGAGGCGCACCATCTTCTGCACCAGGCGCTCGAGCGTCTGGCAGTAGTCGATGACGGTCTCGCGGAAGCCCGGCAGGCCCTCGGGCCAGCGGTTGGCGCCGCGGAAGCGGCGGTCAGCCAGCACGTCGGGATGGTCGGCGGGCATCTCGCGCTTCACGAAGAAAGCCTCGTTGAGGTTGGGCTTGGTGCCGGCCTGGATCGTGGAGGTGCGCAGCGTATTGCCGCGCATCGGCAGGTAGCCCGTGCTGTGCTTGTCGATCTTGAGCGCCAGCTTCTTCTCGACGGGCTGCGCATGGAAGCGCCTCACGGCGTCGAAGGTCGCGGCAATCTTCTCGCGCGACACGCCGTGATTGACGATGAAGTAGAAGCCGATCTCGGTCAGCGCGTGACGCAGTTCCTCCGCGGCGCGCTGGAGCGCGCCTGTTTCGCCGGCGAGGTAGGGACCGAGATCGATGACGGGAATGGTTTCGGTGGCGGCCACGACGCTTACACTCCTTTGGCCCACGAACGACGACGATAGGGCCCATTCCGGGGACGGTCCAGCCCCCGGCTTCCACTGGCGAGGCGGGACGTTCTGGCCTACCGTCGCGCCCGAGGGCAGTGACAGGAATGACGATGAGACGAATCGCTGGGTTGGCGGCCGCCGGCACGGTCGTGCTGCCGGCCGGCGCGGCTTGGGCGCAGGCCGGGAAGATGGGTGCCGCTGCGACCGGTGCGCTGGGCTCCTTCCTGCAGATGCTGTTCGACCGGCTCGACCAGACCTGGGCGCAGCTCCCGGCGTTGCTCGCTTACATCAAGAGCCTGCCGCAGCAGTTCGACCTCAGGACGACGGCGCTGCTGATCGGCATCGTCGTTGCCGGTCTGGCGGTCGAGTTCGTCCTGCGCCGGCTCCTGTACCGTCGCCGGCTGAGCATCTTCGAGCGGCACGCCGACACCTCGCCGCTGCGCGCCTTTCTGCACGGCGCCTGGTACGACATCCTGGCGCTGCTTGCCCTGTGGCTCGCCGCGCGCTTCGTCGTGGGCCGCGTCGGCGATCCGGCGAGCGTGCCGGGCAAGGTCGCGCACCAGATCCTGATCGGCCTGATCTACTGGCGCTCCTTCAACTTCATCTTCCGCACCTGGCTGCATCCCAACACCGATGAGGGCCGCATCGCGCCGGTCGACAGCGCCACGGCCCGGCGCCTGCTGATCGGCCTCAACGTCGTCATCCTGCTGCCCATGCTGGCGCGCCACCTCGTCTGGTTCATGACCACGACCGGCGCCGGCATCAGCGTGCTTGCGGCCGCCGTTATTTTCTACGCGCCGCTGATCTCCGCGGGCCTCCTGTGCACGGTGTGGTACTGGCGTCACGACATGGCCACCTGGCTCGCCGGCATGGTGAGCGAGAAGGACCTGTTCCGGCCGATGAAGCTCGCGGCCGCGCGCGAATGGTGGATCGCCGGCATGTGCTTCTATGCCTTCGCCGGCCTCTCGGCGATCTATGCCGCGCTGACCCAGCGGGAATCGGCGGTGCGGGGCCTCGGTGTCGTCGAGTCGATGCTGATCTTCCTGCTGCTCCTGGAAACCCTGGTCCACCGGCGCACGCGGCATCTGCCGCAGGAAGCGCCGACCATCGGCGACGTGATCGCGGGCTGCGTGCGCATGGCGGTGCGGCTGTTCGTCATCGTCGTTGTGGCTGAATCGGTGCTGGTCGATGCGCTGGGTGTCATGAGCCCGGAGGAGTGGGCGCCGCACGACCGAGCGCTGAAGCTCGCCGCCATCTCGGCCTTCGCCGCCTACGCGCTGTGGCGGATCCTGAAGTACCGCATGGACCGCTACATCGCCGACAACCCGCTGCCGACCGCGGGCTTCGGCGGCAATGCAGCCGATGCGGCCGACGACGACGCGCCGGCGGCGGCCTCGCGGTTGCGCACCATCATGCCGGTGCTGCGCATGACCGCGGGCATCACCATCCTGGTGCTGGGCCTGTTGCTGGTCCTGTCGGAGCTCGGCGTCAACATCACGCCGCTGATCGCCGGCGCCTCGGTGCTGGGCCTCGCCGTGTCGTTCGGCAGCCAGTCGCTGGTCCGCGACATCGTGTCGGGAGTATTCTTCCTCGCCGAGGATTCCTTCCGCGTCGGCGAATACATCGACGGCTCGAAGGTGAAGGGCACGGTCGAGGGCTTCTCGATACGCTCGATCCGGCTGCGCCACCAGAACGGCCAGCTCCACATCGTGCCGTTCGGCCAGCTGACGCACATCACCAACTTCAGCCGCGACTGGACGACGGTGAAGTTCAACCTGTCGTTCCAGCTCGAGACCGACGTCGAGCTGCTGCGCAAGACGGTGAAGAAGATCGGCATCGAGATGATGGCCGAGCCGCAGTTCCAGAAGGAGCTGCTGGCGCCGCTCAAGATGCAGGGCATCGTCGACATCAAGGACGCCTCGCTGATCGTGCGCTTCAAGTTCACTGCGAAGCCGAACAATCCGAGCCTGATCCAGCGCACCGCGATCCGGCGCATGTACGATGCGCTGCCCGGCCTCGGCATCGAATTCGCCAAGCCGCCCTATGCGCAGTTCGGCTTCCAACCGCTCGACCCCGCGGCGCGCGCTGCGGCTCAATAGACCTTCAGGAGGACTCCATGGAAAAGCGTGAGCTCGGCAAATCCGGCATCAAGTTCGCCCCCATCGCCTTCGGCGGCAATGTCTTCGGCTGGACGGCCGACGAGGCGACCTCGCACCGCCTGCTCGATGCCTTCGTCGATGCTGGCTTCTCCTTCATCGACACCGCCGACGTCTATTCGCGGTGGTATCCGGGCAACAAGGGCGGCGAGAGCGAGACCATCATCGGCACCTGGCTGAAGAAGAACCCGGCCAAGCGCGACAAGGTACAGATCGCCACCAAGTGCGGCATGGTCCCGGCCGAGGGCGCGCTGAAGGGTGACTTCATCAAGTGGTCGGTCGACGAGTCGCTGAAGCGCCTCAATACCGACCACATCGACCTTTTTCAGTCGCACAAGGACGACAAGACGACGCCGCTCGAGGAGACGCTCTCGGCCTACGGCGATCTCGTGAAGGCGGGCAAGCTCAAGGCGATCGGTGCCTCGAACTACGACGCGCCGCGCCTCGCCGAGGCCGCCAAGATCTCCAAGGAAAAGGGCTTGCCGCGCTATGAGAGCCTGCAGCCGCACTACAATCTCATGGAGCGCGGCCTGTTCGAGGGCGCTTTGGAGGACGAGTGCCTGAAGGAGGGGATCGGCGTGATCCCGTACTACTCTCTGGCGAGCGGATTCCTGTCGGGCAAGTACCGCTCGGAAGCCGATGTCGGCGATGCCAAGCGCGGCGCGGGCGTGAAGAAGTACATCAACCCCAAGGGGATGGGCGTGCTGAAGGCGCTGGATGATGCCGCCAAGAAGCACAACTCCAATCCGACGCAGATCACGCTAGCCTGGCTGATGCAGCGCAAGGCGATCACGGCGCCGATCGTGAGCGCGACCAGCCTGCAGCAACTCAAGGACCTGATCGCCTCGCCCAACGTCAAGCTCGACGCCTCCGACGTCGCGGCCATCGACAAGGCGAGCGCTCCCTGATTTCTTGCCGGACCGCGCGCCTCCAGGCCCGCATCATGAATCTGAGCGGGCCTGGAGGCCCGCGGTCCAATGAGGCCGATAGCCGATGCTGATCTTCCGCCAGCTCTTCGACCCGACGTCGTCGACATACACTTACTTGTTGGGTTGTTCCGTCACGGGTGGGGCGGTGATCATCGATCCCGTGTTCGAGCAGGTGCGGCGCGACGCAGCACTCATCTCCGAGCTCGGGCTGAAGCTCCTCTGGTCGCTGGAGACGCATGTTCATGCCGACCATGTGACCGGCGCCTGGCTGCTGAAGAGGCGGCTCGGATGCCAGATCGCGCTTGCCCAGGCGAGCGGCGCGACCGGCGCCGATCGCATGCTGGCTGACGGCGAACGCATCGTCTTCGGACGGCGTTCGCTGGAAGTGCGCGCCACGCCCGGGCACACATCGGGCTGCCTGACCTACGTGCTCGACGACGAGAGCATGGCCTTCACGGGCGACTGCGTCATGATCCGAGGTTCCGGCCGCACGGATTTCCAGCAGGGCGATGCGCGCGCTCTCTATCGCTCGGTGCGCTCCCGCATCTTCTCGCTGCCCGAATCCTGCCTGCTCTATCCCGCGCACGATTACCGCGGCCTCACCGTGACCAGCGTCAGCGAGGAGAAGAAGTTCAATCCGCGTCTCGGCGGCGAGGTCGGCGAGGGCGACTACGCGGGCTACATGAAGAATCTCGACCTGCCGCACCCGAAGAAGATCGACGAGGCGGTGCCGGCCAACCTGCGCTGCGGCCAGCCGGGCAATGGCGCCGCGGCGCTGGAGGACCCGGAGTGGGCGCCGCTGCGCTTCACCTTCTCCGGCGTCTGGGAAGTCGAGCCGCACTGGCTGGAGGAGAACCTCGCCACGGTGCGCGTGCTCGACGTGCGCGAGCCGGACGAATTCGCGGGCCCGCTCGGCCATATCAGGGGGGCCACGCTGCTGCCGCTGGGCGATCTCGCGACCAAGGCCAAGGAGCTGCCCAAGGACAAGCCGATCGTCGCCGTCTGCCGCGCCGGCAGCCGCTCGGCACATGCCACAGCCATCCTGCAGAAGGCAGGCTTCACCGAGGTCGCCAATTTGCCGGGCGGCATGCTGCGCTGGCGCGGCGAGGGACGGAGCGTCGAAGGCGGCAAGATCTGACGCGATGACATCGTCGGTGACCTGGGGCGCAGGCATCTTCCAGGACGATCTGGCGTCGGGTTTCGTGGGCGACATCGCACAGGCACCCGATCTTTCGCTCCTGCGTGTCGCGCTCTCGCGCGCGGGACAGGCGGTCGGTCATCTGCTCTACGAACCCGCCATATACGCCTTGATCGCGGCGGAGGTCCTGGCGTCGGTGGGCGGCCGTCCGCCGAAGATATTGCCGCCCGAGCTGGCGCGCTGGGTCGCCGATCACAGGGAGGATCGGGTCCCGCCCGCGCTCTGGCCGATGGCTGCCGATGCGGTCGAGCGCGTGAAGCAGGATTCCGAACTTTCCGAGCTCTGGGCGCGCTCGGATGCCGAAGGCAAGTGGCTCTCGAAGGTCGACGACCTGCTGGAGCGGCTCAAGGCGGCGTCGGCGTAGCCCTCAGGACTTCCAGGCCTCGGTCGCTCGCGCGCCCGGCGTCACCTCGGCCGCGGTCGGCGTCTTGACGCCCTGCATGTGCTGGTAGCGCTGGGCGGCGAACCACAGCGCGTAGTCGCCCATCTTGATCGGCGGATACTTCGCCGGATTGGCCGCCGACTGGCAGGTCGGCAGACACTCGATCACCGTGTCGTGGTCGGGATCGCAGAAGAACGGGATGGCGTAGCGGAGTGTGCCGGAGACGTTGCGCACGCGGTGCGGCGTCGACAGGAACCGCTCGTTGGTCCAGCGGTGCAGCATGTCGCCGCCATTCACGACGAAGGCGCCCTCGACATGGGGTGCGTCGTACCATTCGCCGTTCGGCAGGTTGATCGACAGGCCCTGCACCTTGTTCGGTGGCAGGAGCGTCATGAAGCCGGAATCGGTGTGCGGCACCAGGCTCGCGATCCTGTCGTCGCTGGCATCGATCTGCGGATAGCGCGACTGGCGCAGGATGATGTGCGGCTTCTTGAAACAGCCGTCGAAATGGTCGGCCGGCAGATCGAGGGCGAGCGCATAGAGACGCACCAGCTTCTGGCAGAGCGCCTCCATGGCGCTCATGTAGAGCAGCGTCTGCTCGCGAAAGCCCGGCAGGTTCGCCGGCCACTGGTTCTGCACATGGAAGCGGCGGCCCGCGATCACGTCAGGATCGTCGGAACTGCGCTCACGCCTCAGGAAGAACGCCTCGTTCTGGCTCGGCTTCTTGCCCTGGGCCGCGGCGTTGGGCGGCGCCTTGTCGGCGATCGGCATGTAGCCGATCGTGTGGTCGTTCACCTTGACCTTGAGCTTCTCGTCCATCGGCATGGCGTGGAAGCGCGCGGCGGCCTCGTACTGCGCGTCGATCAGCGACTGCGGGATGCCGTGGCCGGCGAGATAGTAGAAGCCGACATTCTCGAAGGCGTAGGCGAGCTCGCGGGCGGCGCGCTCGGCGCCGCCGGGTTTGCCGGCCAGGAAATCGGAAACGTCGATCAGCGGAATCTGGCCGCCGACCATCTTCATCGAGACGGACATGTCCTGTGGCATGCGGCTACTATACGGCATGATCATCGAAAAGATCGAGCCGATTGCATTGAGCGTCGGCACCCTGTCGCTCGTGCTCGCCCGCGTGACAACGAAATCCGGCCTGATCGGCTATGGCGAATGCCTCTGCAACAGGCCTCCCATGCAGCAGGCGCTGGTCGCCACCATCCGCGACGCGATTGCCCCTCTCTACGTTGGGAAATCGGCATCCCAGAAGGAAGCGCTGAACCTCGAGGCGCGCCGCCGCTTCGCGAGCTTCGGTCGCGCCGGCACTGTCTTGAACGCACTCGCCGCCGTCGACATCGCGCTGTGGGACGTCGCCGGCAAGGCCGAGGCCAAGTCGGTGTCGGCATTGCTCGGTGGCGCCAGGCGAACGCGCCTGCCGGTGATGGCGAGCCTCGACAAGACCGACGACAAGGAGAGGGTGCGGGCACGCCTCGAGCAGGCGCTGGCGACCGGAGTAAAGGCCGCGAAGGTGCACGAGGCGCCTCTCGACGTGATCGAGGAAGCGCGCCGCACCGTGCCGAAGGACATTCCCTTCGTCGCCGACAGCAACAACGCGCATACGCTCGCCGACATCCGACGCGACGAGGCGCGCTGGCGAGCGCTCGATCTCCTGTTCTTCGAGGATCCCTTCTGGCCCCCAGAAGAGCTGCTGGGCATGGGCAGGATGTCAGGCGTGCCGATCGGCATGGGCGCCGATTTCGGCTCGACCGAGCAGATGGCGGTCTATGCCAAGGCGCCGGCGATCTCCGTGCTGCAGCCCGATGTCTGCATGCTGGGCGGTCTCAGCGAGGCCCGGAAGGCCGTGGCGATGATCGAGACCTCGGGCAAGGTCCCGGCACCCCATACGCCGTTCGCGGGGCCTGCCGCGCTCGCTTCCTTGCATCTGCTGGCGACGGCGAAGGAGGAGAACTACTTCGCCGCGATCGAGCCGGGCGAGGGGCGGGACATGTACGGCATCGGCGTGCCGAACTGGCAGCCGACCGTCGATGTGCCGACCGGGCCGGGGCTGGGCTTCGATCCCGATCCCGCCTTCCTGCGCGCTCACGATTGTGCAAAGAAATAGACGAGAATTCTGGAGGAATCGCCGATGCCATCGCCGCTTTTCGACCTCACGGGCAAGGTCGCCGTCGTCACGGGCTCGAGCAAGGGCATCGGCAAGTCGATTGCCATGCACCTCGCTTTGTCCGGCGCCAAGGTCGTGGTGTCCTCGCGCAAGGCGCCGGTCTGCGAGGAGGCCGCGGCCGAGATCCGCAAGGCCGGCGGGCATGCGACCGTCATCCCCTGCAACATCTCCGACAAGGCGCAAGTCGAGAAGCTGATCGCCGAAACGAAGAAGCAGCTCGGCCCGGTCGACATTCTGGTCTGCAACGCGGCCTCGAACCCCTATTACGGGCCCAACGAGAAGCTGCCCGACGAAGTCTTCATGAAGGTGATGCAGAACAACATCCTGTCGAACATGTGGCTGATCAACCAGTGCCTGCCCGACATGCGCGCCAAGAAGGACGGCTCGATCATGATCGTGTCGTCGATCGGCGGCGTGCGCGCCAGCACGGTGATCGGCGCCTACTGCATCTCCAAGGCGGCCGACATGCAGATGGCGCGCAACCTCGCCGCCGAATACGGCCCCGACAATATCCGCGTGAACACCATCGCGCCGGGCTTGATCACGACCGACTTCGCGCGTGCTTTGTACGAAGACCCCGCGCGGCGTGCGGCCCGCGAGGCGGCCACGCCGCTCCGCCGTCTCGGCGCGCCGGACGACATCGGTGGGGTCGCCGTGTTGCTCGCGGGCAAAGCCGGCGCCTTCATCACCGGTCAGACCATCATCGCCGACGGCGGCACGACGATCGGATGAGCAAAATGGCCATGCTCATATGGACCGCAGGCTTCCAGGCCGCTCATGCTCATGATCATGGGCGCGCAAGATGCGCGCGGTCCGGAAGACCATGAGCCTCTATCAGGTCCAGAAGCTGATCTATCAGCTGAACCGCGATCCGCGGACGCGTGAGCGCTACGCCGCCGAGCGCGATTCGGTGCTGGGCGAGTACGAGCTGACGGGGGAGGAGAAGGCCGCGCTCGCGCAGCCCGATATCGGCTTGCTCTACGTGCTGGGCGTGAACGGGCAGCTCCTCATGCACTTCGCAGCCCTGCACAAGATCGAGTGGAACGACTATCTCGAGCGCATGCGCCAGGGCCTGAAGACGCATGGCCAGGTGCGCGAAGGCGTCTATGCCTCGACCGGCTACGAGGGCGTCGAAGCGCACGATGCGCGCCTGAAAGCGGAACGGGAGAAGCGCTGATGCCTCTGGTCTATTGCGGCGCCTGCAGCCACGCTCCCGGCATCACCGCCCGTGCCGAAAGGGCCGACACCCAGACGCGCCAGGCGCTGCACAAAGCGCTGTTCAAGATGGGCGACGACATCCGCGCCACCAGACCCGACGCGCTGGTCGTGGTGGCGGCCGAGCACTTCGCCAACTTCTTCATGAACAACATGCCGGCCTTCGCCATCGGCATGGCCGATTCTTATGAGGGACCGATCGAGGACGAGGCCTTCCTGCGCATCAAGCATACGCGCGTGCCGGGCAACAAGGCGCTGTCCAAGAAGCTGATCGAAGGCGTGATGCAGACGGTCGATGTCGCTTACGCCGAGGAATGGAAGTTCGACCATGGCATCGCCGTGCCGCTCAACTTCCTGACGCCGAACTACGACTTGCCGATCATCCCGGCCAACATCAACTGCCAGGGCCCGCCGCTCACGCCGCTGAAGCGAGCCTGGGCCTTCGGCGAGGCGCTGCGCGCGGCGGCGGACGCATTGCCCGAACGCATCGCCCTTGTGGCGACCGGTGGCATCTCGCATTGGCCGGCGACTCCGGATTCGGGGAAGATCAATGCCGAATGGGATCGCGAGTTCCTCGGCCGCTGGGCCCGCAACGATCGCGATGCGCTTCTGTCCTATACGGACGCCGAGATCTATCGCGACGGCGGCCAGGGTGGCTTCGAGATCCGCACCTTCATCGCCGCGGCGGCGGCGGGCAAGGGCGCCAGGGGCACGATCGAGTTCTGCGAGCCCGTGCCGGTCTTCGCCGTGAGCTGCACGGTGGCGCGGATGCAAATCGCGGGATGACGGCCGGCGACCGCAATCCGCTCCGTCCGGTTCCGGGGCGCCCCGTCGTATGGTTCGGGAACGCCTTCTACCATCTCGTCGCGCTGCTGGTCTTCGTGCCTTACTTCTTCAGCTGGACGGGCGTTACCGTCGCGGCGGTGGGCGCGATCCTGTCCGCGCTCGGGATCAACGTCGGTTACCATCGCCTGCTCGCGCACAAGGGCTTTTCCTGTTCCAAGCGGGTTGAGCATTGCCTTGCGTTGCTGGGCGTTCTGGCGCACCAGTTCGGCCCCGCCTATTGGGTGGCGATCCACCGGCGGCATCATCAGTCCAGCGACCAACCGGAAGATCCTCACAGCCCGCGACGGAGCTTCTTCTGGTCGCATATCGGCTGGCTCCTGGCCGCGAGCGAGAACACCGATCAGGACATCCTCCTCGAGCGCTACGCCAAGGACCTGATGCGAGATCCCCTGTATGCGTGGCTCGAAGCCAACGCCAATTGGGGGTCGATCGTCGTCCTCGCCTGGCCTCTCCTTTTCGTGGTCGGGGCGGCGGCGGTGAAAATCGGAGGAGGCACGACGGAAGAAGCCGTGCGGATGGGGGCGAGCCTGGTCGTCTGGGGGATCGCGTTCC
>Ga0335083_10002582_pt1 | contig 23848 bp, 16 predicted proteins | sample Lox_Sample_42_FD_206716 | JGI IMG/M metagenome (GOLD analysis project Ga0335083, IMG submission 206716) | Soil microbial communities from Loxahatchee National Wildlife Refuge, Florida, United States - Lox_Sample_4.2 | ecosystem: Environmental > Terrestrial > Soil > Wetlands | place: USA...
CGATCGTCTTCAGGGTCAAGAGCGGCAGCGTCGACTCCCCGCGGGTCAGGACCGCGATCAGCGGTCTGCTGGCCAGGGTCCGTCGGGACCCGCATGTGATCGGCGTGGTGGGCCCCTACGGGTCCGCCGGGGCGGTGGAGGTCTCGCGCGACCGGTCGACCGCGTTCGCGACGATCAACTACGACAAGCCGTCCAACCTGGTGCCGACCGGCGCGGGCAAGCCGGTGCTGAACCAGGTGAACGCGGTCCACGTGCCCGGTCTCACGGTGGCCGCTGGCGGCCAGGTGATCGAGAACGCCGAGGGCTTCTCAATCGGGCCAGCGACGCAGATCGGTGTGATCGCTGCGCTGGTCATCCTGCTGCTCACGTTCGGCTCGCTGGTCGCGGCGGGGATGCCGTTGGTGACCGCTGGGTTCGGGCTGATCACCGCGGTGGCGCTGATCGGCCTGGCCACCCGCATCACATCGATGTCCAACGTCGGTCCCCAATTGGCCTTGATGATCGGCCTCGGCGTGGGGATCGACTACGCGCTGTTCATCGTCACCCGCTTCAGAGAGAACTATTCGCGCTTCGGCGACGTCGAGCGCTCGGTGATGGAGGCGATGGACACCTCCGGTCGCGCGATCCTGCTCGCCGGAGGCACGGTGATCATCGCCCTGCTTGGCATGTTCGCCACCGGCGTCAGTTTCATGTATGGGCTGGCGATCGCCTCGGTGCTGGCCGTGCTACTGACTCTGGCCGCGTCGCTGACCGTGCTGCCGGCGATGCTGTCGAGGTTCGGTCACCGGATCGTGGGGACGTCCCGGACGCCCCGCCGCCGGCGGTTGTGGCGTCGCAGGCAGGAGCAGTCGGCCCTCGCGGTCTCGCCGGCCGTCGCCCGGCGGGCTGGTTGGCGGCGGTGGAGCGAGACGGTGCAGGCGCGGCCGTGGCCCCTCGCCATCATCTCGCTCGGGCTGATGGTGGCGGTGCTGTTGCCGGTGTTCGCGCTGCGCCTGAATCCCAGTGACGCCGGCAACGATCCGGCGAAGACCAGCTCCCGTCACGCCTTCGATCTCCTGGCCAAGGGCTTCGGCCCCGGGTTCAACGGCCCGCTGCTGATTGTCGTCGAGGGTCCGCGAGGTCAGCAGGCCGACGCGTTGCCGCGGCTGCAGGCTGCCGTCAGGGCGACCCCTGGCGTAGCCGCGGTCTCCTCTCCGCGTGTCGCGCCGTCCGGTGCCGTCTCGGTGATCCAGGCCTACCCGAGCTCGGCGCCCCAGGCGGCGGGCACCACCGACCTGGTCAACGGGCTGCGCCAGACCGTGGTGCCGCCACTCGAGCGTCAAACCGGCGTGCATGTGCTGGTCGGCGGCTTTACAGCCGGCGCGATCGACTTCGCGCACGTGCTCGCGAGCAAGCTGCCGCTGTTCATCGGCATCGTCGTGGTCCTATCCGCGCTGCTGTTGTTCGTGATGTTCCGCTCGCTCGTGATCCCGGTGCAGGCGGCGCTGATGAACCTGCTCAGTATTGGTGGGGCCTTGGGCGTGACGGTCGCCGTGTTCCAGAAGGGCTGGGGCGGGAGCATCATCGGCGTTGAGAAAGGGCCGATCGAACCGTGGATCCCGGTGCTCATGTTCGCCGTTGTGTTTGGCCTTTCGATGGACTACGAGGTGTTCCTGGTCTCCCGGGTTCGCGAGGAATGGGTTCGCCACCGCAACGCCTCCGTGGCCGTGGGCGACGGGATCGCCTTCACCGGACGGGTGATCAGCGCAGCCGCCGCGATCATGATCTGCGTGTTCCTGTCGTTCATGTTCGGCGACCTGCGCGCGATCAAGGAGTTTGGGTTCGGCCTGGCCGCCGCCGTCCTGCTCGACGCGATCGTCGTCCGCTGCGTGCTGCTGCCCGCCGTGCTCGAGCTGCTCGGCACGGTTACCTGGCGGCTGCCGCGCTGGCTGGACGAGCGGCTGCCCCACATCAACATCGAGGGAGCGGCTGCCCGCGCCCAATATGGCGCGGATGTCGAGGAGCCCGACGGGGCGCCGTGCGGCGAAGCAGAAGCAGAAGCCGAAGCCGAAGCCGCCTGACCGCGAAGCTCGTCCCAGCCACCGCGCCTGAGCTGCCCCCCTTGGCGGAGCTCTTCAGCGCCTGCTTCGCGGACTACGCCGTCCCGATGCCGATGGATGCCGGCGCGTTACGCGAGCACGTGGAGACCAATGGGATCGACCTCGAATGCTCACGGGTCGTGGTCGAGGAGCGGCCAGCCGCGTTCGCGCTGATCGCGCGGCGGGCCGAGCCGGGATGCGTCGGGGGCATAGGAACGATGCCATCGCACCGGCGGCGTGCCCTGGGCGCCCAAGCCCTGGTCGCGGGAATCGAGGCCGCCCGCGACCGGGGCTGCAGATCGATGTGGCTGAAGGTGATCGATAGCAACCGAGCAGCCGTGCAGGTGTACGGTCAACGTGCCGCAAATCGCCGCGGCGGACGAAGCGTCGGCCGCCGACGCCCTGCTCGCGGCAACCGGCGGCCCGCAGGACCTACGCCTCGCCAAGGTTCCGGCCGACGAGGCTTCACCGCGCGCGCTTCGCTCACTCGGGGCCAAAGCCATCGTCACGCTCCGAACGGGGCTACCGCTGCTCCGATGGTCATCTCTACGCCGCGTCGCCACTCAAAGCGTCCTTGCTGTCAGTGCATCTCGGCGTGGGGACTCATCTGCAACGTTGCCCGGTCGACAATCGCTGGCGGCCGGCCAGGGTGGTCGACCCCGATGAACTCAGCGACGATGAGCTTGCCAGCGCGCGATCGCACATCACGTAGCGCCGAGCCGAGGGTCAACCGCTGTAGAAGAAGCGTGTCAGCTTCGCGACCGACTTGAATCCCAGCCGACGATAGATCGGCGCGCCGACTTCGCTCGCCCCGAGGCTGGCGCGACACGCTCCGCGGGCTCGAGCCGAACCCAGACCCGAACGCTCCAGCGCCAGACGTCGCACGGACCACGCCTCGGCGTCGATCGCCGCGAACAGCCGGATTGCCCTTGGCAGGGACCGCAGACATACTCGGGGGTCCTCCGCAGGCCGGCGGACTGGAGGGACGCTCAGTCCATCCGGAAGCGATAACGCGGGCACGGCCCGCAGATCACGGCAGATAGATCATTGCCGTCACCGTGTCGGACCGCCAGGAGGGGTGGCCATCGACTAGCCCGGCGCACCGCTCGGCCGCCGCGAATACGCTGATCATGAGCGGCGCAGGCCCCCGGAACTAGCGCAGCGACTCGATCAAAGCCGCGATCGTGGGTCACGAGCAATCGAATGCGCTGGTCACCGGTCCAGGGGCGTACACCATGCACCCCGGCTCGTCCACGCTCGGCCGGTTAGGACCGCTCAGCATGACGCACCGGGCGAGGAACGACGCCACATAGCTCTCACAAGATCGACGCTTCACCCCATTACACTATGCGGCCACGGGCTCGCCTAGATCGATCCCCACGAGCTCGCCGCGGGAGGCGATGTCAAGCTTGGCGTAGACCTTGCGCAGGTGGTAGTCGATTGTGCGGGGGCTGAGGAACAGCTGTGCGGCGACCTCTGGGTTGGTTCTCCCACCGGCGACGAGGCGGGCGATCTGTAGCTCCTGGGGCGTCAGCTGGTCGAGCGTCGATGGGTCGCGCCGGCGGGCAGTTTCGCCGCTGGCCCGAAGCTCTGACCGTGCCCGCGCTTCCCAAGGTGCCATGCCGAGCCGGCCGAAGGCCTCGAGCGCGCTGCGCAGGTGGCGGCGGGCGTCGATTCGCCGCCGGTGCCGTCGCAGCCACTCGCCGTACAGGAGCTCGCTTCGTGCGGCGTCGAACTGCGACAGCGCCGGCGCGAGCTCGATCGCGCGAGCGAAATGCTCCTCGGCGGCCGACTCGTCGATCAGCCCCCGGCACCGTGCGAGCAGCGCGAGCGCCTCGGGACTCCCGTACTGCTCGGCCCACTGCCGGAACCGGTCGGCGTGCGCTGACACCTCGTCGAGGCGATCGGCCCGGGCAGCTGTCTCGACCGTGTCGGGCAGTCCGTACAGGAACAGCGGGTGGGAGCCCGGCTGCGCCGTCGAGATCATCGGCAGAAGACGCTCGAACGCGTCGCCCGGCCGGCCGAGGCACATGTCGAGGAGCGCGAGCGATCGTGTCGCGTGCTGGCCGATCGCCGCGGCGCCACTGCGCGCAACCAGAGCAGTGAGCTCGGCCGCATGGGCGTGGGCGACTTCCTCGGCGCCTCGCAGCGCGTCGATCTGGACGAGGCGCATGAGGTTCCAGCTGGCTGCCCACAGCTGCCCGGTGTCGAGCGCGAGTCGCCATCCTTCATCTGCGCTGGCGTAGGCGAGCTCGAGGCGGCTCTCACCGATCAGCGCGGCCGCCTGCACCTGCAGGGAGAACGGGAGGGTGGTCATCGCGCCCTGCTCGCGCGCGTAGCTCACGGCCCGATTGGCATGGTGAAGCGCCTCCCGGCGCAGGCCGACGCGGGCGGCTGCGAGCGAGGCCCAGATCAGGCAGCCCGGATCGTCGATTCCTTCCGCCCGATCGACAAGGCCGGCTGACAGCGCCCTTGAGCGCTCATAGTCGCTCGATAGTTCGGCGCCGCTGGCGATCAGTGAGGCCTTGGTGAATCTGTCGATCTCGTCGGTGGGCGTGACATCGACGGCCTGGGAGGCGAAGTCGGCCGCCTCCTCGATGGCGTGCGCCTGCGAGGCCATCGCGAACCCCTCCCGGAGCAGCTGGAGCGTCACCGACGGGTCCTCGCTCACCGCGATGCCCTGGTGCATCGTCGCGACGCCGTCGAGCAGCCAGCCACTCTGGCCCTCGATGATTCCTCGCATGAGCAGAAGCCAGGCGCGCTGCGGCCGATCGGCGATCGGCAACGCACGCCCGATCAGCTCCGCGGCGCGATCGCCCTGTCCTGCGGTCCAGGCCGCCTGCGCCGCCGCGGAGAGGCGCCGGGCGCGCTGGGAGGATGTCTTGCTCAGCGCCGCGGCCCGTTCCAACGCGCTCGCCGCCGATGCGTGACCACCCCGCAGCGCGGAGCGCTGAGCCGATGCTTCGAGCGCGGCCGCGACCTCCTCGTTGTGCGTCACCGCTCCCATCGCGCGGTGCCACACCGCACGCTCGGCGCTACCCGCACCTTCCAGCGCAGCGGCGAGCGCCGCGTGAGTCCGCTGTCGCTGGCCGAGCGTCGCCGATTCGTAGACGACCGACCGCACCAGCGGATGGCGAAAAATCACGGTCGCTCCGTCTGTCCGCACCAGCCCGATCTCCTCGGCGGGGTCGAGGGCATCCTCGGGCAGCTCGAGCTCGCTTGCCGCGCGAAGCGTGACCGCCAGCTCGCTCGCCTCCTCCGCCGCCGCGATGAGAAGCGCCTCGCGAGTGGCCGCCGGCAGGCGTTCGATGCGCTGGAAGAACGATGCACGGAGCCTGGCGGTCATCGGCAATGCCCCGGGAAGCGGTGCCTCGCCCGCGAGCTGCTGGCCCGAAAGCGCCAGGGGAAGCTCGAGGAGCGCCAGCGGGTTGCCGGCGGCCTCGTCGAGCAGACGCTCACGGACCGACGGCGCTGCTCCCGGCGCGCTGTGATCGAGGAGCAGCGATGCTGAGGACCGGTCAAGCCCCGCGACCGCCAGCTCGGGGAGTCCCGGCGCGTCGAATCGTCTGCGTTCGCCCTCGCGTGCGCCGAACACGATCGTTACCTGCTCCGCGAGGAGCCGCCGGGCCACAAAAGTCAGCGAATGCGCGGACGAAACATCCAACCATTGCGCGTCGTCGACCACACAGAGGATCGGCCGGGATTCGGCTGCGGCCGCCAACAGGGAGAGAGCTCCAGCCGACACAAGGAACCGATCGCGCCCCTCGCCCGGCGCGAGGCCGAGCGCCGCCGCCAGCGCCTCGCGCTGCGGCTCGGGCACGGATCCGAGCTCGTCGACGATCGGCCATAACAACCCGTGCAGTCCGGCGAACGCCAAGTCCGACTCCCACTCGACACCCGTGGCGCCCAAGACGGTCATCCCGGCGGCCCTCCCCGCCGCGGCGGCGTAGGCGAGCAGTGCACTCTTTCCCATTCCCGCCTCGCCGCGGAACACGAGCGCACCGCTGACCCCCTGGCGTGCGCCGCCGAGCACGCGGTCGATCTCGGTGCACTCGCGCTCGCGTCCCACGAGATCCCCTGCACGCGCTTCCGACTCACTCCGACCCATCAACTGACAGGAGCCTAGTGCACCCGTCAGAGGGATGGGATCTCGCGAGACGCTGGTGGTCAGCTTTCCGGTGTCAGCTGGGCGTGAACCGTGAGGGTCGCCGGGGTCCGGGTCATCCCGAGCGGGCTATACGTCATGCCGAGCTCGCGCTGGTTGAGGGTCGTGCTGGCGTCGAGCTGCAGTTCGTCGGCGTGTTGCCGCGATGTGGGCTCGAGATCGAGCAGGATCCGGTGGCCCGCCGCCAGCAACTCGCCGTGCACGTGGATCCGACCGCCTACAGGGTCGCTGACCGAGGTCGAGATTAAGCACACGGTGGGATGGTGCTCGGTGTCGAAGAAGTCGCCTGAGCGCAGGTGCTCGTCGCCTCTGGCGTTGCCGGTGTTGACGCTGGTCGCGTCGATCGTCAGCTCCGTGCGGCGCTCATCCTGCTCACCGATCTCAAGCCACCCGCTGAGGCGGTCGAACCTTCCCTTGACCTTCATCAGACCCCAGAAGCTCGGCACGCGGAACTCCGCGGTCGACCGGGCGGGATTGATTCGCCAGCGGCCGACTCCGGCCTCCTTTGAGTGTCTCGGGGATCATGGCCCTACCTTCAGTTGTGATGGGTTGGTCCGTCATGCTCCGACGTTCTCGGCAGTTCGGCCGGGCCCAGTGGCGCTGAGCCTCGGCTAGTCAACGCCGTGGATCTCGTGAGCTATGCGCTCGAGCTCAGTGGGAGTGCCCGCCATGATCGTGCGAGCGCGCGTTGTGATGCTGGCGGCTGGCCAGTCCCACCACGCGACACGCAGCATACGTTCGACATCGTCCTCGTCGAAGCGACGGCGGACGATCCGTGCCGGGTTCCCGGCCACCACCGTGTACGGCGGGACATCCGAGGCAACCACGCTGGCCGCTGCAACGACAGCGCCGTCCCCGATCCTGACGCCCGGCAGCACCAGGGCCTGATAACCAAGCCACACGTCATTGCCAATGACCGTGTCACCGCGCGATGGCGCGCTCAGGACCAGGTCCATCGTGGAGTCCCAGGGCGGCCCGAAGATGCCAAACGGAAACGTCGATGGGCCACGATCCGCGTGGTTGGCGCCCGGCAGCAGGAACCGGACTCCCGCCGCTATCGCGCAGAAGCGGCCGATGATCAACCGCTCTGGACCGAAGGCGTACAGCACAGCGTCTTCCGTGAAATGCTCGGCGCGAGTGGGGTGGTCGTAATACGTGTAGTCACCCACCTCGACGGAGGGGTGCTTCACGAGCGGCCGGAGAAAGACCACGCGCGGCTGGCCCGTCACCGGGTGCACGACCGCCGGATCGGGCGCGTCGGGAAGAACCGGCATTGAATTCAGCATGGCATACGCGCTATTCGGGTCGCCTCGCGCGATCGAAGAGGTCGACGAGTTCGTTTGCACAGCGCGGGTGTCGTCCGCCTCGCCGAGGTCGACGGCGGTCCGGGAGGACTCTATGTCGACGCACGGCAGCGGCTGATCGGTGTCGTGGCGCTCGAAATCGCCGGCGATCAGATCATTGGCATCCACTCGGTCATCAATCCCGACAGGCCGAAGCACGCTTGGCTCGGTCAGCGGCATCACACCGCTGCTGCAGCCGGCGAGGTGAACTCGGGCGCTGATCCCGACTGGCCAACCGGCGAGTTCACCAGTAGGCGCGCCGATGCGAGCAGGAGTCAGCCCGTGCGATCGTGGCCCCATCGCGCGACTGCAACTGAGGGAGGTGAGCGGATGGGCCGCTACGTGTTGGGCCTGGAGGAGATCGACCAGACAGGGGTAGCCCTTGCCGGGGGCAAGGGCGCGCACCTTGGGGAGCTTTCGCGAATCGAGGGCATCCATGTGCCACCTGGCTTTTGCGTGACGACGGAAGCGTTCCGGCGGGTGATGGCGCACGCGCCGTCGATCGACGCTCGGCTCGATCAGCTGTCGCGGCTGAAGCTCGAGGACCGGGAGGCGATCTGCGTCCTCAGCGCGGACGTCCGCCGGACGCTCGAAGGGGTCGCCATCCCCGATGATCTGGCGGCGGCGATCACAGATTCGCTCGCCAGGCTCGGCGAGCAGGCTGCCTACGCCGTCCGATCCAGTGCGACGGCCGAGGACTTGCCCACGTCCTCCTTCGCGGGCCAGCAGGACACGTATCTGAACGTCCTAGGCCCGGCGGTTCACCAGCACGTGAGCCGGTGCTGGGCCTCGCTGTTCACCGAACGAGCCATCGCCTACCGGCTGTGGAAGGGCGTCGATCACCGGGCGGTCGAGATGGCCGTGGTCGTGCAGCAGATGGTCTTTGCGCGCGTGGCCGGCATTCTGTTCACCGCTGACCCAGTGACCTCTAGTCGGAAAGTCGCCTCCGTCGAGGCCTCGTTCGGCCTCGGCGAGGGCCTTGTCTCCGGCCTCGTGAACGCGGACGTCTACAAGGTGCGCGACGGCGAGGTCGTCGCCAAGACGGTCTCCACCAAGCGGCTTGCCATCCACGCTTCGCCTGCCGGCGGGACTGAAGCACACGCGATTGAGCCGGGGCGTCAGCACTGCCCAGCGCTAACGGACGCGCAAGTCGTGGCGCTCGCACAGCTGGGCCGGCGGATCGAAGCGCACTTCGGGGACCCCCAGGACATCGAATGGTGTCTCGCCGATGATGGGTTCCAGATCGTCCAGAGCCGGCCGATCACAACGCTGTTTCCGATCCCCGCGGCCGGCGATCAAGAGAATCACGTCTACGTCTCGGTCGGCCATCAGCAGATGATGACCGACGCCATCAAACCGCTCGGGCTCTCTTTTTGGCAGGTGAGCGCGGCGCGGCCGATGTTCGATGCCGGCGGGAGACTGTTCGTCGACGTCACTCCGGAGCTGCGTTCGCCATCGACTCGCGCGGGCCTCGTGAAAGGTCTGGGGAGATCGGATCCGCTGATCGGGGACGCGCTGCAGACGATCGTGGACCGGGGCGACTTCATCCCGACGCTCGCGGACGACGGTCCGCGTCGGCCACCCGCCGAGGGCGCGGCAGCCCCGATCGAGACCGATCCCGCCATCCCGGCGGAGCTGATCGAGCGCAGTCAGGCTTCCATCGACACCTTGAAGCGCGGGATCCAGGCGAAGTCAGGGTCGGCGCTGTTCGACTTCATCCTTGCGGACATCGAGGAGCTGAAGCGGACCCTCTTCGATCCACGAGGCCGTCAGGTGATCATGGCGGGGATGGAGGCCACCTGGTGGCTGGGCGAGCAGCTCCAGGAGTGGCTGGGCGAGAAGAACGCCGTCGACACGCTCACGCAGTCCGTCCCCTACAACGTCACCTCGGAAATGGGGTTGGCGCTCTTGGACGTCGCAGACGTGATCCGTCCGTACCCGGACGTGGTGGCCTTCCTGGTGGGCGTTGAGGACGAGAGCTTCCTGGACGAGCTGCCCGCCGTCGCGGGTGGGCGGGATGCTCGGGACGCCATCCAAGCCTTCCTCGACAAGTACGGCATGCGGTGCGTCGGCGAGATCGACATCACGAAGCCACGCTGGAGCGAACGCCCCACCGCGCTCGTGCCAATGATCCTCGCGAACGTCAAGAACTTCGAGCCGGGCGCTGGCGAGCGGCGCTTCGAGCAAGGCCGGCAGGAGGCTCGGGGGAAGGAACAGGAGCTGCTGGCGCGCCTGCGGGCCTTGCCGGACGGCGAGCGCAAGGCCGCGGAGGCCAAGCGGATGATCGATCGCCTGCGGACTTTCAGCGGGTACCGGGAGTATCCGAAGTACGGCATGGTCAGTCGCTACTTCGTCTACAAGCAGGCGTTGTTGGAAGAAGCCGCGGGCCTCGTCCAGGCCCGCGTCCTGCGTGAGCAGGAAGATATCTTCTACCTCACGTTTCAGGAGCTGCGCGACGTCGTGTGCACTCGTCATGTGGATGGCGAGCTCATCCGCCGGCGCAAGGAAGCGTTCAGGTCATATGAGGCGCTCACGCCACCCCGCGTTCTCACCTCCGACGGCGAGGTCGTCGCCGGGTCCTACCGGCGCGACGACGTTCCCGCCGGCGCACTTGTCGGCTTACCCGTTTCCGCGGGGACCATCGAGGGACGCGCTCGCGTCATCCTGGACATGGCCGAGGCCGATCTCGAAGCGGGCGACATCCTGGTCACCGCCTACACCGACCCCAGCTGGACCCCCCTGTTCGTCGCGATCAAGGGCCTGGTGACCGAGGTGGGAGGCCTGATGACCCACGGCGCGGTGATCGCACGCGAGTACGGTGTCCCCGCCGTAGTGGGAGTCGAGCACGCCACCCGACTGATCCAGGACGGGCAGCGCGTCCGCGTGCACGGAACCGACGGCTACGTCGAAATCCTGCTTTAGCTCGGGGCTTTCGTGAACGGCGCACGCGAGAGCACGCCGGAGCTCTCGCTTGATCCCCTCAGCCGAACCAAAATCACACGTTGCTACCCGGGTGCGGGGTCGCCGTGGATCAGGAAGCGCCCGCCGTACGGCGCGAGCGTCGCGTCGATGCGCTCAAGGTATTCCACGATCGCGGGTCCGATTGTTATGGATTGGATGTTGGCGATGGCGTATGCGGTCATCGGGGGTCCTTTCCTGCTGATGGGGAGGGCATTCGCCGGCACGGTAGGTCGCGCAGACAGGCGAGTCGATTACCCGCGAGGTCATGGCTGCCCAGATCGGCGTGGAAGGCCCGTCGATCACGATCTGATTGCGATCTAGCCGATCCACGGTGGAGTGGTGCCGGCCTCTCCGGGAATCGCGACGATGGCGTCGCCGAATCCGCAGACGACCGCAGTGGCGTCGGTGAGCGCGGTCACCTGCCGGGACAGAGCCTCGGGCACCACCAGCATGTCGCCTGCCCCGAGCCGCACCGATTCTTGCTCAATCGCAATCGTGAACTCTCCGCGGGTGACGTGCCAGATCTGCTCGGAGTCGACAGTGTGGTCAGGTTCGCATTGACCCTGACGCATGTCGACCTCCCACATGCTCAGCACGCTCGCGTCACCTTGAGTGGGCGACGCGAGCGTGGTCATGACAGCGTTCTGGGTTTCGGTGCGCCGGACTGTGCCGCCGCGATTGGCTCGTATGGGCATTGCTGCTCCTGTCTGGGTCGGGATGGTTGGCCTCGTGGGGGTGCACAACCGAACGGTCTCGTCTGGCGGGCCATGTCGCATCCGCGCACCCACCGGTGCGGTCGCCGGTTGCTGGTCAGGCGGCGACCGGCTCGCCGAGCGCCATGTGGGCGAGCTCGGTACGCGAGCTGATGTCCAGCTTCACGAACATCTTGCGGAGGTGATAGTCGATAGTGCGTGGGCTGAGAAACAGCTGCGCAGCATCGTGCGCACCCTCGCGAGCGACGGCACCGCGGTGTTCCTGACCACGCAGTACCCCGAGGAGGCCGACCAGCTCGCCGACCGCATCGCGATCCTCGACCGAGGACGCATCGTCGCGCAGGGCACCGCGCGGGAGCTCAAGCAACGGATTCCCGGGGGCCGCACCGAGCTGAGCTTCGCCGACGTCACCACGCAGCTCACCGCCGCCGGAGCGATGCAACTTCCGGTTCCCGACGGTGATGCCCTCATCTTGCAGATCCCCACGGACGGCAACGTCACCACATTGCGCCGCGTGCTGCGCGAACTCGACCACGCAGGTGTCGACGTCCTCGATCTCGCGATCCACACCCCCGATCTTGACGACGTCTTCCTAGCGCTCACCGGCGAGCACGACCGTTCACAGAAACTCCGAGACGATGAGGAGCCCCACGCATGACCGGTACCTGCGCGCTGCGCGATTCGACGACGATGCTCAGGCGCAACCTGCGCCACCTGCAGCGCTACCCCGGCCTCTCGCTGTTCCCGATCCTGGGGCCGGTCGTCTTCCTGCTGCTGTTCGTCTACGTCTTCGGCGGCACCCTCGGTGACGGCATCGCCACCGGCGGAGGACGCAGCGCCTACATCAACTTCCTAACCCCCGGGATTCTCCTGTTCACGGTGGCGGGCGCCGCCAATACCACCGCGATCTCGGTGGCCAAGGACATGACCGAGGGGATCATCGCCCGCTTTAAGACAATGCGCATCTGGCGACCAGCGGTGCTCACCGGCCACGTCCTCGGGAGCCTCGTCCTGACCGTCATCAGTCTCGCGGTCGTCATCGGCGTCGCGCTCCTCATCGGCTACCACTCCGCCGCCGGGCCACTCCGGTGGCCGGCCGCCCTCGGGCTGCTCGTGCTGCTCGGGATTGCGCTCATCTGGCTGTCGGTCGCCTTTGGCCTGAATGCCAAGAGCGTCGAGACCGCAAGCAACCTGCCAATGCTCATGATCCTCCTGCCGTTCCTTGGGAGCGGCTTTGTGCCGGTGGCCTCCATGCCCGCGGGCTTACGCTGGTTCGCTGAGAACCAGCCCTTCACCCCGATCACCGACACCGTGCGGCGCCTTCTCGCCAACCGGCACGTCGGAGGCGCCGGAATAACCGCGATCGTGTGGTGCCTGGTCATCACCGCTGCTGCGTATCTGTGGGCCAAGCACCTCTACAACCGGCGAGAAGCCAGATAAGTGGTCTCTAGGTCGGCTTGGCTTCGGTCGCGCGCTTCTCATGAGTGGGGGTCTTGGTCGGCTTGGCGGCTGTCCCGCGCTTCGCTCGCGTGGCGGGCTTGGCGGGCTTGGCGGGCTTGAGCCGGCGGAGCGTCTCGACCTCGCGCTGGTAGTCGGCGATGATCTTCTCCGGGTCGGGGACGAGTTCGGCGTCGACCTGCAGGCTGACGGTCACAGCGCCGTTGTAGCTCATCATGTCGATGCCCATCCCGATCGTTCCCGCGGCCGGGACCCACGGGACCACGCCGGCGATCTTGTTACCCGCGAAATAGACCGGTTCGCGCAGGCCCAGGGTGTTGGACAGCACCGCGCTGGTCTTCTGCGTGAAGACGTCGAGCAGGCTTTGTTCGATCTGGTGCGGGGTCAAGCCGACAGCTTCGAGGATCGCGTAGGAGAGGCCGCCTTCGCGCGAGTGCTTGATCGCATCCATCCGGCGATGCACCTCGGCGAGGCGCTCGGCTGGGTCGGCGATCCCCACGGGGAGCGTGAGGTACACGAGGCCGAAGCGGTTACCCAGCTCGCGCGGGAGCGGCTCGTCGAGCGGTCGCAGGTTGTAGGGAACCATCGTGCGGATCTCATCGACGAGGCTGTCGCGGCCGAGCAGGTAGCGACGCAAGGCGCCGGTCATCGCCGCGGTCAGAACGTCGTTGACCGTCGTGCCGGTCGCATGACCGATCGCCTTGAGGTCCTCAAGCGGGATCCGATCAGACCACGTGACGCGGCGCGCGACCCCGGGCTTGGCGCTCAGGACGGTCTTCGCGTCGGACCCGGTCAACAGCAGCTTGGCGAGGGTCGCCGCGTCGGCCGTCCCACGCGACGCCAGCGCGGGCAGCTCGGAGGTCGGGTGGGTGAGGATCTCGATGCCCTCGTGGACGCCCGCCCGGGCAAGCTGCGCGCCGGCCTTCACCGGCGCGGCGAGCGAGCCGAGCCGACCCCGCCCGGCGCCGTCGCGCGCCGGCGCGATCCCGGCGTCGGCGTGCGTATCGGTCAGTGAGAGCAGCACGCGCGATAGCGCGATCCCATCGGCGATGCAGTGATGGATGCGCACGACCATCGCCATCCCCCCGCCCAAGCCCTCGACCAGGTACCAATCCCACAGCGGCTTGTCGCGATCCAGCGGACGCGAGATCAGGTCGCTGACCAGCGCCTCGAGCGCGCGCTTGTCCCCGGGGGCCGGAACCGCGAGGTGGTGGACATGAAGATCGAGATCGAAGTTCGGATCATCCTCCCACGACGGGACCCCGACCCCCAGACGCGGCTCTATGACCAGTTGGCGAAACCGTGGGAACGGCTCGACCAGGCGCGATCGCAGGATCGCTTTGACGCGATCGGCATCGACGGGCTCCTCGAACCAGAGCAGCGCGTTGACGACCATCAGGTTCGTCGGCCGGTCCATGTGCAGCCAGGCCGCGTCGGCATTGCTCATTCGGTGTGCACTCATCACAGCACCTTCCTCTAACGTGGCGGATGCACTCCACGCTACGGTGCCCGCCTCCCACGCGCATCGGTGTCCTCCCCGCGTCACCGGTCCGTAGAAGCACGCAGGTTTGGGCCCCTCGGCGTGCGACGGTCTTCCGCGGTCTCTTGAACCGATTACCCCCCCGCTATCCCGACAGCGCGATATCGCGGCAAGCGGGTCAGCTTGAGCTCGACACTGGCTCACATCTGTTCGGCCCCGCAGTCGCGCGCCACATCATCAAGGTGCCCGCGATCGCGAGGCTCGCTCACGAGGACCTCGTCGCAGAAGCAGCGCCCACTGTCCAGCGCTACCTCACCGGCACCCACCTTGAGCCAACGCCCGTCGCCAGGAGCGGGCTGCCACGCGGGCAATCGAAAACTTAGCTCGCCGCAACGCTACCCATCCTCGCTGCTCGACAACTACGGCCGGTCAGCAGCGGACGGTCGTAATTGCTCAGCCCGAAGCACCAGGCCGGCATCCGCGTTCAGCGCGCAGCTACGGCTCGAGGCTGAATGGCGGGTAGCGGTCGGTGATCAGTAGAAAGGCGTAGGCACCGACGCGGTTTTCCCACCGGATCACGCCCTCGATGTAGTCAAACAGCGAGCGTGGGTAGCGGCCGGTGAACAGGATCGCGAACCACGCCCCGATAGCGGCGAACACCACCCCGATCACGAGGAAGAAAAGCACGACATAGTGGGGGATGGCCAGCAGCCACTTGACCAGCGGGAGGCCGCGGCTGAGATCGTGCTCCGCGTCGGGATGCGGGAACTCGAGGTGCACGGCCTGCTGCTCGTCGGTGGAGGGGTAGCGGTCGTCCATCAGCGCGAGATAGACGACGATCCGATTGGTGAAGCGGGTCAGCTGAAGGTTCCAGTCATACCACCAGCGCGGATACTTCTTGCGGAATAGCAGCATCAGCAGTACCGGGATGACGAGCACTCCGATACCGCCACCGCCATAGCGAGCACTGGAGCCTGTGCTGAAGCTGCCGCCCTCGACCGTTCCGGCGAGGATCGCGATCGGGATGACCCAGAAGATCCGCAACGCTGAGCTCAGTCGGTCGAGCTCGCGGTCTGGATAGTCGACAGAGAACGTCAGCGGATAGTCGTGACTACCACTCGGCGGCAGCGCACCACCTGGTTCAGGTGCGGCTGTGGGTTCTGAGTCTTCCATCAACCGCGCTTTCGGCGTAGCCAACCGGATTCCTGCCGCGGACGCCTAAAGTCGAAGCCCGGGTGCGTGGCGCGCCAGATCGAGAGTCCCTCCGAAAGAGAAGGAGATGCGACGGCGTCGCGACCTCCTCATAGCTGCATCGCCAAAGTCCGCTAGGCGCCGTGGGTCGGCAACTGGTCCCACGCGGTTGCTTCGCTGGCCTACGGGGACGGCCGCCTCGTCCCCGCACCAAGCACCGAGGTCTCGCTCCCGCGCCGGCGCTCGATCGGCACCAAGCGGCTGCACCGGAGGCACGGCGCGTCTTGGCGCGGCCTGCGACCCTCGCACCGTTCAGTATCTTGGCGCGAGGGCCGCGTACATGGCGCTGAACTGGCCGAAGGCGATCGCGAACGCCTCGTCGGTGCCGGTCAGGTCCGCTAGGCGCCTGATTCGCGCTGATGAGTCCTCGCCCCAATTGTGCTGGAGCGCTGCATTCGCGACATCGAGTTCCCGGGGGCCGGCGATCCCGACTGGGTCGATCACCGCGATCGTGCCGCGGTGCTCAAGGATGTTGGCCGGCTGGAGGTCGCCGTGCAAGGCGACGGCCGGACGGCCCTCTCCGTGTTTGAGCAGCGCCTGGCCGAGTGTTTGAAGGGAAGGTACGTGCGTGACGGCAGCCTCGATGCTCGTACGCCAGTCTCCGAGTCCTCGCCGGCTGGCGCTCATGGGTCGGTGAAGTGCGTCGAGGAGCAGCGCTAACCGCGTGGGCGCGAGCCGCGACGGTCGTCCCGAACGGGCCCGTTCCAGGAGCAGCGCGCCTGGTCGATGCGCGAGGACGCGTACCGCTGGATGCCCGCCCCATGCGAGCATCGCGTTCGTCTCGGCAGACAGGCGCTGCTCGTTGGCGCACAGCTTCAGCGCAGCCTCCAGGCCGCTCTCGGTATGACACCACGCCACGACTCCCCACGCCCCAGCGGCCATCCGCTCATCATCGAGTGACAGGTGCCACTCCTCGCACACAGCATCGATGAGCTTGGGCAGATGCGAGACCCAATCCTCGCCGGCGCACGCCGGGCGGCGCTCAAGCTGAACCGAGGCGCCAGACTTCAACCGTCTTGCCCGCGCCAGGCGTAGCATCAGGCACACCAGAACGCCGCTGCGGAGGTCGCGTTAAGCGGCCCTGAACCATCCGACCTCTGCTCCATGAGACCATTCTGCATCCGCGCGCGGCGTGTGTCGTTGGCCACCGGGCCAAAGACGAACTCGCCAGGGCGAGCGGCTGCCGCCAGGCATGCGATTCCGCAAGGCGAGAGCGTTGTTCCGGAGCGCGGGCGAGGGCCTCGTCCGGTCCGGCCTAAATCCCAGCATTCGACGCATCGACCGGCTCGACTGGCCCCCCGGGATGCCTCGTAATGAAGGGGTCCGGGTTTCGAGTCCCTTCGTCCGCTCAGCGAGCGAAGTCCCTGGTAATCCATCGATTCGGGCGACCCCATCGACGGGGTGTCATACGATTTCACCGTGCCATTCACGCTCAGGAACCTCAAGGATGATCTGGAGGACCTTGGCTCTAGGTTTGATGGCGCGCCGAACCTGGAGTTCCGCGCGGCGACCAAGGCGCTCGAGCTCGAGGAGTCCGGTCTGACCTACCAGCGCGTCCCGCCCGGCTACCGCTTTCCCTACGGCCACACCCACAAGAAGCAGGAGGAGGTGTACGTGGTCGTGCGCGGGAGTGGACGGATGAAGGTCGACGACGAGATCGTCGAGCTAAAGGAATGGGACGCGGTGCGCGTCCCGCCCGGTATGTGGCGAGGCTACGAGGCAGGGCCGGAGGGCCTCGAGATACTCGTCATCGGCGCGCCTAATCTCGGCGACGCTCCGCGCGATGACGTCGAGGGCGAGCGCGACTGGTGGGCTGACTAGCGCCAGTTAATCAACAAAAGCGGGGAGACGGAGCTCACTCAGCCGAGGCAGTGCAGGGTTCTCTACTCTCGCTCCTAGAGCAGCGAGAAGGTGGATGCCGGGTTGCGCTCCGTTGGAAGGTGGGTGTCGCGTAAACGATCGGCGTTGTGGTCGGCTCACAAGGTCGCGAGGAGCTGTGGCCGACCCCACCCCCGGTCAATGGCGTTTTACCCCTCATTTTTGAGGGGTAAAGCGCCAAACTTCGGCGAGCTCCTCCGTGACGCGGCCGGTGCGTTATGACCTCGACACAACCGATCCCACACTCGCCGGGTCTGTACGACAGCGTCCCGGGCGGCCTCTTGCGCCGCCACCCATGATGGATGAGAATCCTTGGTGCCGCCGGGCCGAGGCCGGCGAGGCTTGGTGCGGTAGTTGGAGCCCGTGCGACAACCGAGCGCGCTCACCCGGGCCATGCTGACGCTGGGCTCGGTTTCGCGCGCATCGTCCCGGTTGACTACACGTGGGGATTCACAGGCCAGCCTCGAAGGAGAGCGGCAGTCCCGCGGAGATGCACCGGGACGGCGCTCGGTCCCCACAGAAGAGCCCGCAGAAGTCAGCTCGGCTGAGGTGGTGTTTACGCCGGGGCTCATCGACGTTGACGTTCGCTTCTCGGGTGGCGTTGGTTCGACGACCTCAAGGTTCTCGAGTCGCGCGCATCGGGCCGCCGAGCGAGCACTGAAGCCGGCGTCGTCACAACCCAGTCATCGCCTGAAAAGACGACTCGTGCGTGACGCTTCTGGCGGCAAGAAAGTCCTAGCAACCGTTTATGCTCGGCGCGCCCATGGCGTTACCGAAAGCCATCCGTCGGCTCACCCCCGATCCGATTCGGGACGAGCCCACGCTCCGCGCCATCGCGCTTGCCATCGGAGTGATCCCGCCACGCACGATGCACAGCACGGCCGAAGCTGAACTCCTGGCACACCTGGCCACCGGTGCGCAGTGCGTCGTAGAGATCGGTGTGTACGAGGGCTCGTCGGCCATGGTTCTCGCCGACGCGGTCAATGCCGGCGCCGAGCTCCACCTCATCGACCCGTTCCCGCGGGAAAGCGGGGCGGCTCTGGTTCCTGGCTGGCGCGGAAGCGCAACTGCGACGCAAATCGCCGTGCGGCGCCATGTCCGCGGCGCGGGCCCCAATGTCTGCTGGCACATCGCCCGCAGCCAGGACATTGGACGCGAGTGGGATGGTCCCGAAATCGACCTTGTGTTTATCGACGGCGACCATTCCCGCGAAGCTTGCCGAGAGGATTGGGACGTATGGCACTCGCACGTCCGCCGTGGCGGCTTCGTCGCGTTCCATGACGCTCGAGGCGGCAGCCCCGGCCCAACGGCCGTCGTCGACGAGCTGTTCTACCCGGCGCCCCCCGAGGGCTGGGACGTGACGGACGAGGTTGACACGCTTGTTGCCGTCCGGCGCTTTTAGCCCTCCTTGCTTCGGCCGCCGGACCCGCCGTCATTACTCACCGGCGCGTCCGCGCGCGGCCGGAGCCCTCAAGAGCCGACGGCGCGCTTGCGACGCCATCGGCGAAGCTCGCCTGCGACAAGTGCGCCGAGCGGCCGGCTCGTTGCCAGCTCGAACCGACGCTCACCCTCGCCCTTCTGCGCCCACCCGAACCATTCGTCCTCCTGGATGAACCGGGTGAACGCCGGATGCTGCTTGACGACGAGTTCGAACACCGCGCGCAGATGCGGCTCCGTTCGCTCGCTCTCCGAAAGCGGCCCAAACGGGCACGGGTTCCCGCCGCGGCCGAGCTGGGGCTCGAACCATGGACCGAGCGCGTAGGTCCATTCGAGGTCATCCATCAGCAACCAGCCGTGCGGCCGGAGCAACTTCTCGATCAGGACAACCGCCAGGCCGTCGGCGCTGAAATTCTTGGATCCATCGAGGTACACGAAGTCGTAGAGCGGGGTGCAGTTACCGTCGACGTCGCTTCGCTGCTCGACCTGCTCCTTCAGGAACCAGTTGTATGAACTGTGCCTGCGGACGATCGTCACGCGGTGAGACAGCCCTGCACGCTCGAGCACCTGCTCGGGCGGAGGGTCGAACGTCGCGGCTCCGTGGTCGACGGTCGTCAGATGACCTCCACCCCTGGCCTCCAGACCGGCGGCGATGTACGCGGCAGACACGCCGTGCGCGGTCCCGAGCTCGAGCGCCTGCTCCACCTCGCTCGAGCGGACGTGGTCGTAGACCCGGCGCCCGAGTTCCGGCGACATATACGGGATCCCCTCGATCCGGCCGGCGACGTCATCGAACTCCATGCACGGAGATGTTCGCATCTTGTTCAGTGGAACCGGGTCGAGAAGCTCTGACGTGATCGGCCGCCGACAGGTTTGCCGAAACCACCGGCCTCTTGCCGCCGAAACCACCGGCCTCTTGCCGCCCGTGCGGTGATAGGTTCGTGGGGTGGTGTTAGAACGGAAGCGCGCTCCAGCAATGGCGTTCGCAGGCGAACGCACATTCACGTAACGCGTTGAGCGCTCATGGGTCTCTGAAGCGGTCCGCTTGGACGTTCATGCCGTGCGGGCTCAACCTCGGGACAAAGGGGAAACGCGGGTTCGTAGTGGATGAGCGACCCGCGAACGCTGGCTGACAACGGTGTCGGTAGCCGAGGGCATACAGAGGAAGCCGGAAGCTACAGCGGGGCTGATGATTGCGGCCGCGGTCGCTGCCGGCTTACTCGAGCTCGTGTTGCTCGCGATGTGGCAGCGCAACGGGTACTGGGACTTCTCCGACGGTGTGTACGCCGAGAGCGCGCGTGAGTTCCTGCACGGCATGGTGCCCTACCGCGACTTCGCCGCCGCCCAGCCGCCGGTTGTGTTTCTCGTCGGGGTGGTTCTGCTCTCGATCCACGACGGACTCGCGTCGCTGCGCGCTGGGATGGCGCTCGCCGATCTGGCGACCGCGATTCTCGTTGGCGTGTGCGTGTGGAGGCTTACCGGCCTGCGTGGCGTCGCAGTCGGCACCGCGCTCCTGTCGCCCCTTCTGCCTATCAGCCTGCACGAGCATGCTCAGTTGACTCCTGAAACGCTTGCGGCGCCGCTGCTGCTGGGCGGGGCGTTGCTATGCGCCCGGCGAAGTCGCGCCGCGGTGGGCGGGGTCTTGCTTGCGTTGGCCGTGATGTCAAAGCTCGCATTCGCGGTTCCCGCGCTGGCGATCGCGCTGAGCACTCGACAGCGTCGCGAGGCGACCCTGTCGCTGATCCTCGCCAGCGTGGTGTTTGCGATCGCGTCTTTCGCCGCGTTCGGCGTCGGCGTGTGGCGCGAGGCGGTGCACGCTCAGCTACAGGTCGGCCGCGCGTCGCTGCATTATGCGGGTGGTCTGATCGCGCAGGGAGCGTGGAATGAGTTGCCGCTTGTGGTCCCGGCCGCGGCCGGCGTGTGGCTGGTGTGGACGCGTCGTGAGCGGCCACTCGACATGGAACTTATGCGGACGGTGGTCGCGGCGGCGCTGGCCGGGCTACTGCTGGTATTCACCGTGTTCAAGCTTGGGTCGTGGATCAACGTCCTGGTCGTCGCCGAACCCCCGCTCCTCGTGCTAGCTGCCGCCGGTGCCGTGTGGTCGGTGCGGCGATCTCGCGTGGCTTCCATCGCGATGGGACTGCTCGGCGTGCTGCTGGCTGCCCAGATCGTCTCGCTGCTCGCCGACCCCGCCGACCCACCCATCGCCAACCGCCCCGGTGCGAGGAAAGCGCTCGCGTGGACCGCCGGACCCGGCACAGTAGACCTGACTGTCGGCATAGCGCGGCTGGGGCCGCCGACCCGAGCGTACTCAGCGGACCCCTACTACGCGTTCCTGTCACACCGCCGGATGCCAGGCAACCAGCCCGACCTGTTCATGCTTCAGCACGCTCCGATCGATGCCGGTTCCGCGCGGCGCGCGGCGGCCGATCAACCGCGCTGGCCCTAGCCTCAACGCGCTCCAGCTCGAGATCCACCCGGCGCCGGCACCAGCCGTCCGTCTGATCACCTAGCAGCTGTGGCGGACTGGCAGTGCCATCTTGATCACGAGCTCGGGGTCGGTAGATGTCGGACGGGAGGGTGGTGAATTGTCTGGCCGGATTCTTCGCTCGTACCGTGCTCTCGACCTCAGTCGAAAACCAAGAATCTCCTCGAGTTGGAGGACGGCGCTCCACAACTTGGCTGCGCTGATCGCGTCACCGCGGACGGCCAGCGCGGCGCTGAGGCCGGCGAGGCAGAAGCAGGAGATTCGGTGCGCACCGAGCTCGCGCGATGCGGTGAGCGCTTCTTCGTATAGCTCGATCGCGCTGCCCGTTGCCCCTGCCTCGAGTTCGGCGTCAGCGAGGCTGTGGAGTGCGGCGGCCGCTTGGAACAGATTCCCATCTGCCCGAGCGGACTCGACCACTTCTCGGAGGATCCTGCGCGCGCCGGCGTAGTCGTCGAGTTCGATGCTGAGGTTTCCGAGCAGCTGGAGAGAGCGTCTGACGCCGAGCTCGTCCCCCGCGGTTCGGTGGAGAGTAAGCGCTTCTTCGAGCTTCTGCCGGCCCTGCTCGTATTCGCCGCGATGAGTGTTGCCGACTGACGATAAGAGCAACGCCCAAGCGGCTCCGGCATCGTCGTGTAGCGCGTGGCACAGGTCGAGTGCTTCGAGCGCGTGGCGCTCGGCCCGGAGCCGATCTCCTCTCATGTCGGCGACGTTCGCCGTTCCGAGCAGGGCCTTGGCGCGGACGGTCGGCGCGACGTCCGCCGGTCGCCCGAGCAGCAGGGTGAGCCAGTGATCGCCTGAGAGCAGATAATCGCGATCGAGCCAGAAAAACCAGAGCGCCGAAGCGAGTCGGAGCCCGAGTTCCACCTGTCCCGAGTCGGCCGTCCACGCCAATGCCGCGGCGAGATTGGCGTGCTCGGCTCTCAGCTGCCGGTTCCAGGCAGACGACTCACGGACTCGCCGTAGCTCAGGCTCGGCCGCCTCGGCCAAAGCCAGGAAGTACTTGGCGTGTGCGTCGCGTGCTTGGTTCGCCCCGTCGTCATCCAGACGTTCGATCGCGAATTCCCGGATCGTCTCCAGCATCCGGTACCGAGAACCGCTCGAGGTCGCAGCATGGGCCACCAGATGGTGGTCGGCAAGCGAGGCCAACTGTCCGAGCGTGGCCCCGCAGACGGCGTCGGCGGCGTCGAGCGTAAAGCCGTCGACGAACACACCGATTCGTGCCAGGGCTCGCCGCTCCGCGGTCTCGAGCAGGCCGTAGCTCCACTCGATTGTCGCTCGGATCGTTTGCTGGCGGGCGGGGAGGTCGCGAGGACCGTCGGTCAGCAGTGGCAGCCGAGCCTCGAGCCGGTCCAGCAATTCGGCGGGGGACAGGATCCGCGTGCGCCCGGCGGCAAGCTCGACTGCGAGCGGCAGCCGATCGACGCGTTCGCAGATGCGCTCGATCGCGCGCTGGTCCTCGACGCCACGGCCAAGGCGCACGCCTGCCTCCTGCGCTCTCGCCTGGAACAGCGCCACCGCGGCATCGAGCGGCAGCGGTTCACCCGGATACACCTGCTCGCCCGAGAGATGCAGCACGACCGGTCTCCGAGAACCTAACGAACGCGGGCGGCACTCTGTTCTTCTCGGCCGACGACGGCAACAACGGCAGCGAGCTGTGGAAAAGTGACGGCACCGCCGCCGGCACGGTCCTGGTGAAGGACATAAATCCTGGAGTCGCCGCGTCGGATCCGGCCGCCCTGGCCGACTTCGGCGGAACGCTGTTCGTCCAGGCCAACGACGGAACGGATGGGATGGAGCTGTGGACGAGCGACGGCACGTCAGCCGGCACGGTCCTCATCAAGGACATCGACGCGGGAGGAGATTCCTTCCCGGACCTGATGACTCCCTTTGAGGGGGAGCTGTACTTCTCCGCGTTCGACCAGGCTGACGGCCGGGAGCTTTGGAAGACCGACGGCACGGGGGACGGGACCACGCTGGCGGCTGACATCAATCCGGGTGGCGGCGGCTCGATCCCATTCGGATTCACCGAACTTAACGGGACGCTGTTGTTCGGGGCCGACGACGGCAGCACAGGCGCAGAGCTGTGGAAGCTGGCAGGTACGGGTAACCCGACCTCCACCGTCGTGGACTGCACGCCCGCGTCCGTCATGGTCGGAGTGGCGGCCTCGTGCACAGCGACGGTATCGACCGCTGCCGCCGCGGGCACCGACCCCGCCGGCACGGTCACCTTCTCGACCGATTCGGCCGGCTCGTTCGAGTCCGGAGGCGTGTGCATGCTCGCATCCGCCGGCAACGCCGGCGTAACCGCCTGCAGCGTGCACTACATCGCATCGTCGGTCGGGACCGGCACGCACACGGTCACCGCGCACTACACCGGTGACGGCTCGCACGACGCGAGCAACGGTACGACCCACCTGACCGTGAGCTCCACCGGAACCGGCGGCGGCACGGGCGGCCGAGGTGGCGGGCAAATCGGGGGCGGCAGTGGCGTCGTCATCGCAAGACTCGGCTTGGTCGGCCACGCGCAGACGCTGACCCATGCTCTGCTGCTAAACGGCGGGGGCTCGATCAGCGGGACCGGCGGGATCGCCGACTA
>Ga0335083_10002584_pt1 | contig 23806 bp, 16 predicted proteins | sample Lox_Sample_42_FD_206716 | JGI IMG/M metagenome (GOLD analysis project Ga0335083, IMG submission 206716) | Soil microbial communities from Loxahatchee National Wildlife Refuge, Florida, United States - Lox_Sample_4.2 | ecosystem: Environmental > Terrestrial > Soil > Wetlands | place: USA...
TAGTTGATACCGCGTCATAGCGGCAAGTGACGGGGACCGCTATGTCGACTTCTGTTGCCATCATCGGCGCATCAGGATCTGTGGGCAGCGCGCTGGCCGCTCACATTCTGCGTAGCGAGTTGCTTAACCATTCGATCGCCTTCAACTTGTTGGTCATGGAGCGGCAGAGAGCGAACAAAAGCTGCTCGGGACGCGGGTTGATCTGCTCGATGCTTTCGATGATGAGCGCGTTGAAATCGAGATGGTCCCCAGGATCGCCGACGTAGACGCAGACATTGTCATTATTGCCGCAGGGTCCGGCTGGTCAGCGCATCACAAGGACCGCCGGGAGATGGCTGCCTCCAACCGTGAAATATTTGAAAGGATTTCCGATCATTGCGCCCAGAGCGTCCCGCGCGCTCTCTACATAGTCGTCAGCAATCCGATTGAGATTGCGGTGCGAATATTTGCCGGCAAGATCGACCGCAGCCTGGTGATCGGGATGGGTGCGCAGCAGGATTCGTTGCGCTTCGCTCGTGCGATCGCCAGGGATCTTGGCATCAGCCGGCATGAGGTACACGCCAGCGTCCTTGGCGAGCATGGGCAGTGGATGGTACCACTCTGGAGCTCAGTGGAATTAGTCGATTTGCCACAGCCGGCGCACAATTCCCTGGAGCGTCTGAAGAAGATGAGTGAAGTCCTCCCTCTGCGGGAGCGGGTTCATGCGCTGCAAGAGGAGGTGAATGAGCTAATTCAAGCGAATCGCGTCCCTGAAGCGTATGAGGCGGCCCGCCGCTCGTTACCGGATGCCCGCGTCTTCATTGAGCCGTTCATCACATATCACTGCATGCACTCAACGCCTAACGCCACCGCGAATGCCACGTTGCAATGCCTCACTGCGGCACTCGGCGAGGAGAATAGTCGCGTTCACGCGCAGGTGCTGCTCGAGGGAGACGTGCTCGATCTGCATGGAGTCTGCGGAGTCCCGATTACGCTACACCGCGGTGGCTGGAAACACCAAGCCTTGTACCATCTGACTCGCGCGGAGTCGGAAATGGTTCACCAGGCAGTCGATTCAATCAACGGATTCGCTGCAAGCGTCTTATCGGAGCCGGCACCGATTTAGCGATCCGCTCAGAACTTGCGCGAGTGCTCCTTGGCCCAGCGTTCCACGACTACCTTCTTCTCGGTGAAAAATTCGACCGAGTCGGTGCCCTGGGCGTGCATGATGCCGAAGAAGCTGTCCTTCCACCCGCTGAACGGGAAGTAGGCCATCGGCGCCGCCACGCCGATGTTGATGCCGATGTTTCCGGCCGGCGCCTCATACCGGAATCGCCGCGCCGCCGCTCCGCTCGAAGTAAAAAGAGAAGCCTGGTTGCCGTACGGACTGCGCGCAAGAAACGCCAGGGCCTCATCCAGGTCGTTCGCATGGACAAGGCTAAGCACAGGGCCAAAGATCTCGGTGTCGGTCAGCTCGCTGGTTGGCGGGACCGCATCGAGAATCGTCGGCTTAACAAAGCTGCCCTGTTCGTAGCCTGAGATCTTCGTCGCACGGCCGTCCAGCACAACCTTGGCCCCTTGGTTCTTGCCACGACCGATCAGTGACTCAATGCGCGCTTTGCTCTGCTGCGTGATCACCGGCCCCATCTGCACGCCTTCGTCGAGACCGTAGCCTACTCTCAGTTTGGAGGCCGAGTCAGCAATCGCATCGCGGAAGCTTCGCTGTGCCTCACCGACCGTCACCGCGACTGAAACAGCAAGGCAGCGCTGTCCTGCGCATCCGAAGGCACTGTCACTGATGATCTGCGTGGCCATGTCCATGTCTGCATCGGGCAGCACGATTACGTGATTCTTTGCGCCGCCCTGGCACTGCGCGCGCTTCCCGTTCGCTCCAGCCCGTGCATAAACTGCGCGCGCGACCGGCGTCGAGCCAACAAAGCTGATGGCGCGCACCTTGGGATGATCGATCAGGGCTTCCGCTGCTGCGCGGCCGCCGTTCACGAGGTTCAGCACCCCCTTCGGCACTCCGGCCTTTTCAAACAGCTCCAGCACCCGTTGCATCGTCAACGGCACGCGTTCGGAAGGCTTCAGAACAATCGTGTTTCCGGTGGCGATGGCATAGGGCAAAAACCAGAAGGGAATCATGCCCGGGAAATTAGACGCCGGGATGACCGCGACCACTCCGAGGGGCTGGCGGATCATCATTTCGTCAATGCCGCGAGCCACGTCTTCCAGGTTGTGACCCTGCATCATCATCGGAATGCCGCATGCGACCTCGACATTCTCGATAGCCCGGCGCATTTCGGCCTTGGCTTCGGTAAAGGTCTTGCCGTTTTCCTGAGTGATGGTCCGGCTCAACTCGTCGATGTGCTCTTCGAGCAGAGCCTTCATCTTGAAGAGCGGCTGAATGCGATCTTCGGGCGGGGTTCTGCGCCACTCTGGAAATGCCGCTGCCGCAGCCTCGACGGCGCGATTTACTTCATCCGCGGCAGCCAATGGCACACGTGCCAGAACCTCCCCGGTTGCGGGATTCGGCACATCCAGCCATTCACTGGCCGCGGATTCGGCCCACTCTCCGTTTATGAAATGCGGCAACTGCAGCGAACTGGCGACGGCTGTGCCCATGGTAAGTCTCCTCGCAGATGAAATTCGGCAAAGAAAAAGCCTACAGAAATCATGTAATGCTAATCAACTTATTGCTCTCCTCATCAGGGGCTGCTACAAAAGTAGCTTTGAATCATTGTTCTGATTTGCCCTGATGCCGAAAAAAGCAAATCCCACAAAATCATCGACCGGGAACCACTTGTCCTTCCGCATCTCCGAGGTCTCGAAGATGCTCAGCGTCAGCTCATCCACGTTGCGCCAGTGGGAAAACGCCGGGCTCACACGTCCCCGGAGGACGAAGAGCGGCTACAGGACATACTCTCTTGAAGAAGTCGAGCGGCTGAAATCGATTCAGCATCTGCGCTTTGAGAAGAATCTTAATGTGGACGCTATCCGGCACCTGATGGCCGGGGCGAAGTCGAGCCGCTTCTCCTCGAACGGAGCATCGCCTGCTGGAAACGGAGTCGGCACCGTGCGTATCGGAAAGCGCCTCCGCCAATTGCGCCGCGAGCGTTCCATGACCCTATCCGAGGCTGCAAAGGGAACAGAGCTTTCGGTGAGTTTCCTAAGCTGCCTGGAGCGCGGACAGGCGCACGCGTCGATCGCAGCCTTGCAGCGACTGGCTGTTTTCTATGACACGAATGTGCTTTCGTTTTTCGGAGGCGCGGAACAGAACGGCAAACTGGTTCGGCCGAGTCAACGTATTGAGATCTCGAACGAGCCTGGCGTACATCTTGAATTGCTCGCTCGCGGATCGACGGCCATGGAGCCCCACCTCTTTCGTCTGGCTCCGGGCACGTCAAGCGGAGGCTCCTACCACCACGAAGGCGAGGAGTTCATCTTTGTGATCAGCGGCAGCTGCGACGTGTGGCTCGACGAGGTGGAGCACTACCGGCTGTGCTCGGGCGACAGCCTCTATTTCTCGAGTTCACAGACGCACCGCTGGAGCAATCCTTACAAGCAGCAGGCCGTCCTGCTGTGGATCAACACGCCTCCGACGTTCTGAAACATCCGGACGCGCGCCAATCCTACATTCTGAAACGAATCGCCAGCTGAATCTGTCGTGGCGAGCGGGCGCGTGTAATCCGGCCGAACAGGCCGCCGACAACCGGGTCTCCATTGGGGTTGTTCGTGTAGTCGAAGTTCGCGTCTCCTAACTGTCCGTCAGGATTCAGGAACTGTGTGTGGTTGAATACGTTGAAAACCTGGAAGACAAATTGGAGCGTGCCGCGGTCTCCAACGGGCGTCAACTTCTGCACGGCAAGATCGGTGTCATTAATCCCCGGCCCGCAGCAAATGCTTCGCGGAGCATCGCCGGCAGAGCCTAGCGGCGCGACCGCAAATATCGACGGATCGAAGTAGTAGCCCGTGTATCCGTTCAGTGAGTTGCGCGGATTGAGATGGGTGAAGCGCTTCACCTGGTCAGGTCTGCCCGGGCTTTCAAAGTCGGGGCTGCCCTGTAATTCCTGATCGAGATTCGAATCCATGCGGATTGGGAATCCCGATTGCACGCTGAAGATTCCCGAAGCCTGCCAGCCATCGAGCAGGACTCCGCGGGTGCCGGAGTACTTGCGAATTGGCAGGTCCCAAACGCCACTAAAGACAAAACGATGGCGCGCGTCGTAGAGCGAGAGTGCGCGGTCGCTGGCGAAATCCAGCGGATTGAGACTTTGCTCGAAGCTGGAAGCGTCATCCATCGACTTGGCCCAGGTGTATGCGGCGAGAAATTGCAGACCCTGCGAAAAGCGCTTTTCAAGCGACGCCTGGAAGGAGTTGTAGGACGAGTTCGCGACCACATTCTGCGCAAAGATGCTGGAGAAGACGGGCACCTGATCGACCGGGCAATTCGTCCCTGAGATCGGATCACAATACGGCGAAGAATATTTCCGGATGCCGACCAGCGTAATCGGGCTCTGAATGACAGTGCCGCCGGGAATGAATGAGGTCGATCCGTAGGGAAGATGCAGACCCTGAGGCGCGATAGTCTCTCCGCCGGGAATGATGTAGGTGCTGTCCTCTGAGCCTGGTCCGCAGCTGTAGCTTGAGTCGTTGTTGTAGGCAGACGTCGCACTCAGGTCGAGACAGGTCTGCGGATTGCCATGGTTCAGATCGTAGGTGGCCAGCAGGCGGTGTCCCTGCGAGCCGACGTATCCCAGCGTCATTACGACGTTACTGGCCAGCTGCTGCTGGATCTGGAAGTTGTACTGCTCGGTGTACTGTGTTCTCAGGTTCGGCTCTAATTCGCCATACATCAGGATGGGACGGAATCGCGACCAGTCGACAGGCGTTCCGGGCTTGGGAGTGATAAAGCCGCCGAAGGCATTGGGTGCCACGATGCCTGACTGGCTGACAAAAGGCGCCTGAAACAATGGCGCCGAAAGATAATTGCTGCCGCCGAAGGGTGGCTCGCCCTGGAACTGCTCCAGTACCAGCTGTTCCATCGGGTTATAGAAAATGCCAAAGCCAGAGCGGATGACGAGCTTGCCCTGCCATCTCTCCGGACTCCAGGCAATGCCAACGCGCGGTGCGAAGGCTTTATAGTAGGTGGCGGTCAATCCTGCCGGAATGCCTTTATCGCCAGGAACGACAAGCCCCAGCGGGAAGACCGCCTGGTTGGCGCTACCTGGACCGCAGTCGGCGGTATCTGTGCCGAGGGAGGCTTGGCTGTCGGCATTCAGTTGGCAGGGAAACACAGTGTCGGCCTGCCCTGGCCGGAATGTCTGAACGTGATGCGAGACATCCGCCAGAGGCTGGTTTAACTCCCACCGCAAACCGTAATTCAGCGTCAGAGAAGGCTTGATCTTGAAGCTGTCCTGCGCGAACAGATAGACCGCCCAGGCCCGAATATCCTCCGATTGGGGTGAGCCCTGCGAGTAGCTGTCAGGTAGGCCTAGAAAGTAGTTGGGAAAGAGATTGGTGCCGCCGAGGTTGTTTTCCGTGTAGCCGCTGTATGAGTAGAATCCGTTGACGTCGTAATAGAGCGTCTGAGCGAAGCGCTGATCGCGAACATCCACGCCGAACTTCATCGCGTGTCTGCCCACACTCTTCGAGACGTTGTCCATCAGGGAGTAGGTGTTACCAGTCTGTGGAAGTTCACCTTCGTAGTCGTTGCCGATCGTGAATCCACCGCTGACGCTGAGGTAGGGAAGTCCTTCATGAGCTGAACTCAAGCCCGGTGTTATTCCGAGCTTGGGATTATTCGGAATGACATTCCCGTTTGAGTCATAGATTGGCGTATCGGTATTTCCGTTGAAACAATAAGCTGCGGCTGCTCCTGTGCAGGCCGCGGTTACAAGCGTCGTATTTTGGGGATGCAGGAAGGTCTGCTGCCCTTCACGGTAGTAGGTGAAGCGGACTTCGTTGAGAGCTGTCGGACTGATCGTCCAGGTATCCGCGATATTGATCTGCTGGTTGCGCGTGGCATTATTACTGCCGAAGCCGGGAAGCAGATTCGGAATTTCCGCCTGGAACCGCGTGAACGGATTGGCCTCCCACGCGTCGTCGACATAATAAAACCCGTTTAGAGAATTCGTGGTGCTGAAAGTGTGATCGATGCGCACCGTGCCCTGGTTTTCGCGCGAGTGCTGGTTGGGCGCGCCTTGAAAGGTGTCGTCGACCAGGTTATTTGGAAGGGGCACATTGTTGGCGACGATATTCGCCGCGACGGGATCAAAGCAGGTCGTGGGGACCACATTCCCTGGGAACACATTGCTCCACGGCAAAGCATTGCCGGCGCCGACCGAAGCTGGGTCTGGAACCGTTCCACCTGCCGTGGTGATCGCCTGCGCACATCCGGGGCGATTCTGAATGATGGACGCGACAGTTGCATCGGTCAGGCTGCCGGAGAACGGTGAACTGTCGTCGAAAATGCCGTTGCGCTCATCCTGAGTAGGGACTCGCACAGTGTCGGAACTGATGCCTTTCTTCAGTTGCAGCCCTTCATACGAGACGAAGAAGAAAGTTCTGTCTCTGCGAATAGGTCCGCCGATCGTCGCGCCGAACTGCAGCTGGTTATCGTCGGGCGTCGTCAGGTCGAAATAGCCCTTCGAGTCCATCGCCTGGTTGCGGACGTAGGTATAAATGCTGCCGTGATAATCATTGGTTCCTGACTTGGTCACAACGTTGATCACTGCGCCGGAGTTGCGTCCGTACTCGGCGTCGAAAGTATTTGTGATTACTTTGAACTCATCGATTGCATCCGGAGATGGTTGGATACCCGGTGAATTAACGAAGAGATCGTTCGCATCGCCGCCGTTCACGCTGAAATTGTTCGAACGTCCACGGCCGCCGTTGACCGAAACTGCGCCGGCCTGGTTGCTTCCATAGAAGAGGTCCGCACCGCCAACGCCTGTTACGCCAGGTTGAAGCTGCAGAAGCTGGTAGGTGTTGCGTTCATTGAGAGGCAGATTCTCGACCGAACGAGAATTTATGACAGCTCCGAGCTGTGTCGTTGTTGTGTCGACAATCGGCGGGGCAGCCGTCACCTCGACCGATTGCGCACTTGTTCCAACCGCCAGGTGGACGTCGTAGGTCACTGTAGCGTTGAGTTGGACGGTGATCCCATCCGCAATGAACGATTTGAATCCCCCAGCTTCCGCCTCCAGGCGATAGGTTCCCACCGGCACGGTGAGAAAAACATAATCACCGCCCTTAGTGGACTCGGCCTTCTGTGCCAGACCGGACTCCGAGTTCGTCAAAGTCAGATTGGCACCGGGAATGAGCGCGCCGCTGGGATCGAGGACCCGGCCAAGTACGCGGCCGCCGGTCGATTGTCCATGAAGAAGAGGAGAGAGGCACAGAAGCAGGGCGAGGAGGCAAACTGTAAAGCGGAGAAGGCGACAGTGACCCGAGGAAGACTGCATCTCACACCTCATGAGCGGAAAGTGGAAACGAGTGCCACGTGCGAAAGCGAATTCCGATGGACTGCGTTTTGTGTCCAATTGTCAATGGGTTGCGGAGAGCGGAAACCTTACATATATTCAGCAAGATTAGTGAAATTTCGTTGACTGTCAAGAAAAACTTGGGTATCCGTGCGAGCAGAATCGCAGGCTGTACGAACCTGATCTTCGCTGCACAATGGATAGGTAAGGAAAGCGGTCAACCATGACGAGCGGAGGAGCCGGGCGATGTCTATGAGAGACGGGAATGTCAGCATCCAGACGGCCTCTTCGAGGGACGTTTCAGAGCTTGCCCGGCTGTTTAACGCGTATCGCGAGTTCTATGGCGTAGCCGCGGACGAAGCAAGGGCCCTCGAATTTATTCGCGATCGCGTCGCTCTCGCCTCCGCATTGCCACAGGGACAACCGCCCGTCGCGCAGTATTTTCTGGTGTGGACGAATTACGAGGGTGTTCGCAAAGCTGTCGGTTTCATGCATCTGATTCCGTCCACGAACACACTCGCCATGCGGCCGATCTGGTTTCTTGAAGACTTGTATGTGGAGCCCGAAGTACGCAGAAGCGGCATCGCCACCGCTCTTCTTCGGCACGCAGAGACGTTTGCGCGCAGTACGGGCGCCGAACGCCTGACGCTTGCAACCGCGCATGACAATCTAACCGCGCAGGCTCTCTATCGGAAGCTTGGCTATATTCGCGAGGAGCATTTCTGGTACTTTCACCGCCTGCTTGATTAGGAGTCGAAGCCATGGCAACCGCATCTCAACTGGAGAATCACCCCACGCCCGCAGGGAATCAAATGCTGCAGCTTGATCGGCCAGAACTGATCGTCAGGCACGCGTGGATCTCCAACAAGCGCGTCTCATCGAACGACGGTGGTACTTTTGCTGTGGAAAATCCCGCCGACGGTTCGCTGCTCGCCGAAGTGGCTGACTGCGGGGCTGCCGAAGCACGCGCTGCGGCGGATGCGGCACATCAGGCCTTTACCCGCTGGCGCAAGCTACTTGCTAAAGATCGCGCGGCACATCTGCAGGCATGGCTTGCACAGGTAAAAAAGAACGAAGAGGATCTCGCGAGACTCATCTCACTCGAGCAGGGCAAGCCGTTGCCTGAGAGCCGCGCCGAAGTGGCGTACGGAGCAGCTTACATCGAGTGGTTTGCCGAGGAAGCCAAGCGCACCTACGGCGATGTAATACCTGAGACCGCCCCCGGGCGCAAGATCATCGTCGTGAAAGAACCTGTAGGCGTCGCGGCAGCCATCAGCCCGTGGAATTTTCCGAACGCCATGCTGGCTCGAAAGATTGCGCCGGCCCTCGCCGCTGGTTGTACCATCGTCGCCAAACCCGCCGAGGATACGCCTCTTTCGGCGCTTGCTCTGGCTTCGCTCGCCGCAGAAGCGGGCATTCCCGAAGGCGTGATCAACGTGGTGCCTGCTGCGCGAAAGAATGCCGGATCCGTTGCCGGAGCGTGGCTCGAGGACGAGCGTGTGCGCAAGCTATCCTTTACGGGATCGACGGCTGTCGGAAAACATCTCGCGGAGGCCTCCGCGTCAACTCTCAAGCGCCTCTCGCTCGAATTAGGAGGCAACGCGCCGTTCATCGTCTTTGATGACGCCGATCTCGATCAGGCTGTAAAGGGCATGATTGCTGCCAAGTTTCGCAATGCCGGACAGACCTGCATCTGCGCCAACCGCATCTACGTGGCCGATGCAATCTATGAGGAGTTCGCCGAACGCGCTGTGCAGGCCGTCGCAAAGCTTCGGGTGGGTCCCGCAGGCACCGATGCGGAGATTGGGCCGCTCATCAATGCCCGCGCTCTCGGGAAAGTCGAACGTCATGTCTCCAACGCTATTGAACTCGGGGCGCGCGTGCTCGTCGGAGGTAAACGGCATTCATTGGGGCGTTATTTCTACGAGCCAACCGTTCTCGCTAACGTCGACTCCAGAATGATCCTCTCCTGCGAAGAGACCTTCGGTCCGGTAGCGCCGTTGTTTCGCTTTCACTCTGAAGATGAAGCTATTGCCGCTGCGAACGGCACGCCCTTCGGCCTGGCAGCGTACTTCTACTCCCGCGACGTCGCTCGCGTGATGCGCGTCTCGGCGGCCCTAGAATCGGGTATGGTCGGCATCAACGAGGCGGCGATCTCAACCGAGGTCGCGCCTTTTGGCGGAGTCAAGGACTCGGGCTATGGGCGCGAGGGCTCGCCTTACGGCATCGACGAGTATTTGCAGACGAAGTATCTATGCCTCGGGGGGGTCACCTAATTCACGGAAGCTTGCAGCAGTCTTCCTTCTTCGGTGGTTCGTTGTTGCTCGCGTCCAGCGCGACCTTCCACGAGCCGTCGGGCTGCTTCTTCCAGACCGTCATATAGCGTCCGCTGACCACTCCCGGACTGCCGTCCTTCTGCTTGAAGTGTCCTTCAAAGTGTCCCCATGTGAAGCCCATATCGCCGGCGGGGCTCATGCGGCCTCCGTCGGGTTTCCACGTGAGTTGATAGTCGTCGGGCGACCAGGCGGTGTCAGCGGCGATGGCCGCCTTTCCGATCACGGAAGCCTTCCCGTTCGGGAGCGTAACGGCATCGTCGGCAAACCACTTTGCAAACGCAGCGCCGCCACCCTTCGCCGTGTCTGCGGCGAACTTCGCTTCGAGGTCGAACAGAAACGCGACGCCAGGTGAATAGGAAGGATTTGTGAGGGCATCGCTGGTTGGGGGGTTTGTTGGCTCGAGTGTCTGGGCGGGCGCCCAAAGTGGCAGAAGAATTCCGGCAATAGACAGACAAACTGCGCGAAGCATCCGTGTCTTCGTACCTCCAGCGCCTGTCGTCAGAAAGCCAAAAAGAGGCGCGGTAAAGCATTATGCTATACCGTTTTCACGGCAGCTTGAGATGAAGGTGAACGCGCACAAAAGCGGTTTGACGTTATGGATAGCGGCCGGCACGGTCGCATATTTGGTTGGAATCGGCTTGGCGTGGCTGGGTCATTCCCATGCGGCTATGGCGTTTCGTATTCTCGGCCTGTTGTTCTTTGCGTTCGCTGCGCTACGCAAGCGTTCGCTCACTGGCTGGATCTTCCTGGGCATGCTCGCTGGAGTCGAGCTTGGCATCGATGCACCGCAAGCGGCGCTGTCGATCAAGGTTCTGAGTGATATCTTTCTGCGCCTGATCAAGGTCATCGTCGCCCCACTCATTTTCGGAACACTTGTCACCGGCATCGCCAGCCACGGAGAACTGCGCGCCGTTGGGCGCCTTGGATTGAAGTCGCTGATCTATTTCGAAGTGCTGACCACAATTGCTTTGATCATCGGGTTGGTGGCGATCAACGTTTCGAAAGCGGGCGTCGGACTCAACACGGCCGCAGTGCAGCCTCCGTCAACTATTCATCGCCAGGTAGTCCTCTCCAATAATTCTGAGCCCGAGCAGCCGGCGCTCTCCTGGCAGCAATTCCTCCTGCGCATCTTCCCCGAAAACATTGCAAAAGCGGTCGCAGACAACCAGATTCTGCAGGTCGCTGTCTTCGCCATTCTCTTCGGACTGGCACTGGGTCGCCTGAGTGAGACGAAGCGCGCGCCCATGATGCGTTTTTGCGAATCACTCACTGAGACGATGTTTGCCTTTACGAACCTGGTCATGTACTTCGCCCCGATCGGCGTTGCTGCCGCGCTCGCATACACCATCGCGCATTCGGGGCTGGGTGTCATGCTCAATCTGGGCAAGCTGCTCATCACGCTCTATGCCGCCCTTATTGCTTTTGGTCTGATAGGCATGCTTCCCGCCGCGCTGCTGGCGCGCATACCTGTCGGCGAATTTCTGCGCGCTGTCGCTGAACCAGCTACCATCGCCTTCGCGACCAGCACATCCGAAGCGGCTCTGCCGCGCGCCATCGAATCCATGGAGGCCTTCGGAGTTCCGCGCAACATCGTGGGATTCGTTATCCCCACGGGCTATAGTTTCAACCTCGCCGGATCGGCCCTTTACCTTGCTCTTGCATCCCTGTTCGTTGCTCAGGCAGCAGGCATCAACATGAGCATCACGCAGCAGATCGTCATGCTGGGTACGCTGATGTTGACGAGCAAGGGCGTCGCTGGAGTGCCACGAGCCGTGCTCGTGGTGCTGCTCGCCACTGCTTCGATCTTTGGATTGCCGGAAGAGCCGATCTTCGTGCTGCTCGGCATCGACGCCTTGATGGACATGGGCCGAACGACCATCAACGTGGCAGGGAACTGCCTTGCCTCGGCGGTTGTCGCCCGATGGGAAGGAGAGTTTCGCACGGAACCCGCTTCCCCTGAAGCTATCGAAGCGCTAACTCACTGACATCGTGCAAATTGGGTCTGCCGTATTCGGCTAAGTTGATATAATCCAAGGACGAAGACAGCCGTTGTCCGGCGTCAGACACGCCCTGTCGCAGCGGTCCTCGTTTGACAGCGGGGCAACTCGGTCGCGTCACTCGGGTTAATTCTCAAGGACGCCTTCGTATCGTTCATGGGCAAACTACTCGACACCGTCCACTCTCCGGCAGACATCAAGAAGCTCTCGATCCCTCAGCTTGAATCCCTCGCACAGGAAATTCGCGAGCACCTGATCCTCACGCTTTCCAAGACCGGAGGGCATCTCGGTCCGAACCTTGGCGTGGTCGAACTGACGCTCGCCCTGCATTACGTTTTCGATACCCCGAAAGACCGGTTTGTCTTTGACGTCAGCCACCAGGCATACGTTCACAAGCTACTCACCGGGCGTCGTGAGCGCTTCGAGACTATCCGCCAGCCCGGCGGCCTGAACGGCTTCATGCTGCGCACGGAAAGCGAGCACGACTCTTATGGTGCGGGGCATGCCGGAACGGCACTTTCAGCCGCACTGGGTATGGCTGTCGCCCGCGATCTCGCGGGTGGCAAGGAGAACGTCATCGCTCTCGCCGGAGACGCGGCGTTTACTAACGGCATCTCCTTCGAGGCTCTTAACAACATCTCGGACCAGACACGGCGTCTGATAGTCGTGCTCAACGACAACGAGTGGTCGATCGACCGCAATGTTGGCGCAATCGCCCGGTATCTACACAAGATTGTTACCAACGAGCACGTCTCCCACCTGCACGAGAGCGCCGCGCGCCTGCTGGAGCGTGTCGGCGGCAGGACCGCCGTGAATGTTGTCCGCCGCGCCGAGGAGGCAGCTAAAGGACTCCTGTGGCCCTCAGTATTCTTCGAGGAATTCGGGCTTACCTATTACGGCCCGCTCGACGGACACAACATTGGCCTGCTCATCGAAACCTTCAGGTTCCTCAAGCAGCAGGAAAAGCCCGTCGTTCTCCACGCCATCACGCAAAAGGGCCGCGGTTTCCAGCCAGCGCTCGACAAGCAGAAGAAGTTTCACGGCCTGGGCCCTTACGATCCGGAGACCGGTGAGACGAAGCCGGCCGGGCAGCGCACGTATTCTGAGATTTTTGCCGACACGCTGGTCAAGCTGGCCAACGAGAACGAAAAGGTGGTCGCGATCACCGGTGCGATGCCCAATGGCACGGCGCTCGATCTCTTCAAGCCCCATCATCCAAAGAAGTATTTCGATGTAGGCATTGCCGAGGAGCACGCTGTCATCTTCGCGGCCGGCATGGCTACGCGGGGCTATAAGCCTTTCTGCGCAATTTACTCAACGTTCCTGCAGCGGGCTTTCGACCCGATTGTCCACGACGTCTGCCTGCAGAATCTTCCGGTGGTCTTCTGCATGGATCGCGGCGGTTTAAGCGGTGACGACGGTGCAACGCATCACGGGCTCTTCGACATCAGCTATCTGCGCGGCATTCCGAACATCATCCACATGGACCCCAAAGATGAAGACGAGCTTGCCGACATGCTTTACACCGCCATGCTGCACGACGGACCGGCCGCTGTGCGTTACCCGCGCGGAACGGGGCCCGGAGCACCAGTGAAGGCTCATCCCGTTGCCCTGCCGGTTGGAAAAGCCGAGGTAATCCGCGAAGGAAACGACTTTGCAATATTCGGCCTGGGCGCGTTGCTGCCCATGGCTGCGGAACTCGCCGACAGGCTCGATCAGCTGGGATATTCCTCGGCAGTGATCAATCCGCGTTTCGTGAAGCCGCTGGACCGCGAGCTGCTCGCATCTTACGCGCAACGTGTAACTACGATTGTTACATTTGAAGATCACGTTCTGATGGGCGGCTTTGGCAGTGTCGTTCTGGAAGCCCTCAGCGAATTGGGATTCAGCATACCCGTCGTCCGCATCGGCTGGCCGGACCGCTTCATCGAACATGGCAAGGTCGATCAGCTTCGCGCGCGCTATGGAATCAGCGTGGAAGCTGCGATGGAAAAGCTGGCGCCGTATCTGAAGAGCGAGCGCCGCAGGCGCCTGGTCGCACGCTAGGCTCGAACATCAATCTCTCCGTGTCCGGGTGAAACGAATTTGCACGTTGCGGTGTCAAAGGGATTAGCGCCCGGAGGCATTGCGTGAAGCGTGCGATGATCGCATCCATACTGGCCGCTGTTTGCGTGGCCACAGCGGTAGCTCAGCAGAATCAGTCAAGCGGCACCTCGTTGACCATCTACAACAGCGATCTCGCCGTCGCCCGTACGACGGTTGATCTCAACCTCAAGCAGGGCATGAACGAAATAACGACAACCAAGGTAACCAGCCAGGTCGAACCTGACTCGGTGGTATTGCGCGACGCCTCCGGACGCCACACCGTCCAGGTGACCGAGCAAAATTACGACGCTGCACTCGCCTCACAACCCTGGATGTTGCAGAAATACGAAGGCAGAACCATCGACTTTCAGGTTGTTCGCGGCGACAGGGTGGACGTTGTGCAGGGGAAAATCCTGCGCGCACCCATCCCCGATGAGGGCGAAAGCGGCGCGCCGCTTATCGAAGTCAACGGGAAAATGCAGTTCGAGTTGCCTGGACTCCCCTTGTTTCCTGCATCGACCGACGGTCTTCTTCTCAAGCCCACGCTCCGCTGGCAGATCTTTGCCGATGCACCGGTGCAGTTTCCCGCCGAGCTCAGCTATCTCACTCGTGGATTCAACTGGAACGCGACCTACAACGTGATTGCCGGACAAGGCGGGGCCAGCACCTCCGGCGAAGAATCGATGGACCTGATCGGCTGGGTGACGATCAGCAACAATAGCGGAACCGACTTTACTGACGCTCGCGTGAAGCTGATGGCGGGAAATGTTGCAATGGCCCCGCCTCCCCCAAGACCTCAGTTTCGAATGATGGCCATGGCCGAATCAGTTGCGGTGGCACCCGCGGCTCCGACGCAGAAATCCTTCGACGATTATCATCTGTACGACCTTAACCGCCAGATCACGCTCAAGGACCGCGAGACCAAACAGATCGAGTTCCTGCGCGCCTCGGCGATTCCCATTGTTCGCAAGTATGTATATGACGGCGCGGAAGGCCTGCCCTACGGGTACACGGATGGAGCTTACACGCAGAGCAATTACGGGCTTCAGAACGCAAAGCAGGTTCGCGTTGAGCAGGAGTTCGTTAACAGCAAGAAGAATCACCTCGGCATGCCATTGCCGGCTGGCATTATGCGCTTCTATCGCCGCGACTCCGACGGCCAGATGGAATTCGTGGGAGAAAACAGCATCAATCACACGCCTGAAGACGAGAAAGTTCGCCTGACGACAGGCAGCGCGTTCGACGTCACGGGTGAGCGCAAGCGCACAGAGTTCAAGGTCGACAGCATGCGCCGCACAATTGACGAGTCATATTCGATAAGTGTGAGAAACGCAAAGGATCAGCCCGTCAACGTTGACGTCGTTGAGCACCTGTTTTGCGCTGCCAACTGGGGCATCGTCGAGAAGAGCACGGGCTTCGAGAAGCGGGACAGCTCAACAATTGCTTTTCCAGTGACTGTTCCTGCTCACGGCGAACAGACCGTCACCTATACCGTTCATTACAGCTGGTAGCCCTTCCTAATCCGGACAATATGAGAACCAGTGACGACATCCGCGCGTAACGCCTTCATGAATGAAAGTCCTTTGGTCTGTTGCCGGAGCACTTCCGGTTGGCGTGTGTGGAAGAGAAGAGTGATGTCTAGCCCAATAACGGAGTCCCGAGAAGAGATCCGATTCTTTTATGGGAATGGGAAAATCCGCGAGTCGGTCAATCTGCCGCAATTCCGGCCTTCCAGTTATTCTTAGAGAGTCCCCGCTCGTCTGCCCGAGACTCAGAATGCGGCACAGGCGTGCGGAGAAGCCCAGGCATGATGTCCACCCCGGCTCCCGTTAAGAAACCCGTTAGGCATATCTCTTCTAGCGAACGATGGATCATCGTCATCGGCGCCTGGAAACTCCTCGAGACACTCTTTTTCATCGTCTTGGGGGTAGCCGCAGCCAAGTTGATCCATGAAGACCTGGTTGATGTCGTTGCCCGATTTCTTGCCGACCTGCGCCTCGATCCTGAAGGCCGTTTTGCCAGCCTTATTCTTGACAGGGTCGCCTTGATTGATCCTCACCGGCTAAAGCAGATCAGCATTGGCATCTTTGTTGGCGCAGCGATCCACGCGGTTGAAGGTATCGGCCTCGTGATGAGAAAAGTGTGGGCCGAATACGTCACGCTCATCATCACCGCCTCTTTCCTGCCTTGGGAAATCTTTGAGATCGTTCGTCACACCACTTGGATTCGCATCGTCCTGCTGCTCGTCAACATTGTTGTGGTGGCCTACCTCGTCTTCTACGTTCAGACGAGCGCGCGCCGGCGAAAAGAGCAGGGGGAAACATGACCGTCGCAAAAGCCGGCCCGGTATTATCGCCAAATTTTCGCCTACCTTGAGTCCTGCAATCTGGCAAGGGCGATATTGAAGCCAAGAACCTTTTTGAGTAACACTACAGATTGCGCTGAACCTATGAAGATTCCGCTACAGGTTGAGCTTTGATCCTGTCCGCTCCGTAGCCCCTCTTTCTACTATTAGATGGCCGCAAAATGTCTCGTTTTTCCACTTGGAGGCGCTTCATTACTGCGCTACGATTGTGGTCGAAAGCGGTCAAAAGAGGTCCAAAAGGGAGTAATGAGCTTGCTTTTGGGTCAGCAACAGCTAAAGGGAACCATAAACCTGCTGAGGCGGGAAAAGCACAGCAGATTTGACCGAAATGGGAAGCGATGTTCCGTGGAAATCACCCAACCCGGGTTGACGAGAAAGGGAGGCTTAAGCTTCCCGCCGAGTTCAAGCGCGTGGTTGAGGAGAAGTACGGGACGGGAACGCAGTTTTACATCACCAGCCGCGACGGCAAAGACGCGGAGATTTATCCGATGCAGGAATGGGAAAAATTCGAAGAGAAGCTGGCTGAGATTCCCAACTTCAATCCTGCCAAGAAGAAGCTGTTGAACTACGTGAACTACTACGGCCAGACGACCGACATGGATGGACAGGGACGGGTACTCCTGCCGCAGATCCTGCGCGAGACGACGAATACGGTCGGCGACGTCCTGGTGTTCGGTATGCAGACATTTTTGAAGGTCACTAACCGCGAGGCATTCGTTGCCGGTCTCGAGCCAATGACCGAGGCGGACGAGCGGGAGCTCGAAGGCTTCAAGTTGTAACGACCCCTCAGGGGGAGCACATGAGCGAGCGTGAGCGGCATGTGCCGGTTCTTTTACAACAAGCGATCCGATACCTGAATGTGCGCCGGGGCGGCACCTATGCAGACGTCACCCTGGGATTCGCAGGTCATTCAAGCGCTATTGCGCGCGAACTCGGTCCACAAGGCACGCTGATTGCCTTCGACCGCGACCCTGACGCAATCGCACGGGCAAAGCAGCGGCTCGAAGCTCTGCGCGAGGAACTCGGGCCCGAAATGCCCGAGATCATCCTGCACGACGTGGAGTTCTCCGAAATTGCCGGCCTTATCGAGCCTGGCAGTCTTGACGGCCTGCTGGCCGACTTTGGAGCCAGCTCGATGCACTTCGACGAAGCGCACAGAGGATTCAGTTTTCAGGCGGAAGGCCCCTTGGATATGAGGATGAATCCTCGCCATGGTCCGACCGCCGCACAGGTGGTAAACCAGTTTGGCGAAAAAGAGCTCGCCGACCTGATTTACGAATTCGGAGAGGAAAGGAGGTCGCGGAGAATCGCCAGAGCCATTGTCAGGGCCCGGCCGATTACGACTACGGCACAACTGGCCGGAATCGTAGCGGCCGCGGCCCCGGCGATGAAATCCGACAGGATTCACCCGGCGACGCGGACCTTTCAGGCTCTCCGAATTTACGTGAATGCCGAGCTGGACGAGATCAAGGCGCTGCTCAACGCCGCGCCGGGGCTGCTGAAGCCCGGAGGAAGGCTGGCAGTGATCAGCTTCCACTCTCTCGAAGACCGGCTGGCAAAAGATGCGTTGCGCGAAGGCGCGCAGCAGGGAGTTTACGAAGTCCTCACGCGTAAGCCGGTAACGGCCGAAGAAGAGGAGACGGATCGCAACCCGCGAGCGCGCAGCGCGAAGCTGCGCGCAGCGGAGAGAAAGGCAGAGTTAGAAATCGGGCCGGGGTCGTCCCACCGTAGTAAATGGCGAAAGTAGATCAAGACGACACTCGTAAGACCCCCTCCCAAAGATAGCGACCCAGGCCCGGTCGTTTGGAGGGAAAGCAGCCGCTGGCTTATAGCTCCCGACTGCTGGTTAGAAAGTTGATTGCAGTACAGAAGTTCAGTGGGCAGTGGACAAGCTGGAAGCTGCCCTTTCAGGAGACACCAATGGCGACCCACGTAATTGCAGCGCAGCCCGGTCTGGAAACAGTCCGCCGCAGCCATGAACGCGCTTATGATCGCATCCGGGAGCGCAACGAGGCGCTCATGGCCGCCCAGCAGCGCGCTCGCCGCGGGCCAACGCCGGAAGTCTTCTTCATCAAGCGCTTCGACAACTCGCGAATCGTGAAGGCCGCCGACCCAGAGCGTGCGAAGGAGATGCGCACCTTTGCCTGCGCCATGGCGCTGCTGTTCGGCCTCATCATGGTCTATGGCTGGCAGCACTTGAGCTCCATCGAATATGGCTATCGTATCGAGTCGGAGAAGCAGCAGATTCAGCAGCTCGAAGAGCAGAACCGCCAGCTTCGTCTTACCGAGGCTCAACTCGGAGATCCTGCCCGCATCGACCAGATGGCGAGACAGCTTGGGCTTGCCGCTCCCCGCCCCGGACAGGTGGTTCGTCCCGACGCCGTTGCCGATCCGAACGCCCCGGCTCTGGCGCAAATGACGCCCGTGCTTCCGTCGATCCGCTGATCCCCCCGGTTGTGCCAGAGGAATAGCCGCTGTGAATACCGCAATTCCGGCTCCGATAGCGAAGACAGGCATCGTTACACCGATGAGCCGCATACGCGTGCTCTATGTCCTTGCCTTCTTCGCTTTCTGGTCGGCACTTATCTGCGGGCGTCTTGTCTGGCTCCAGGTCTTCCGTCATCAGGACTGGGTGGAACGCGCGGCCATGCAACAGGAGCGCGGCTTCGATGTCGCTCCGCGCCGGGGCGTCCTCTACGACCGCAACCTGCATGAGCTGGCGATGACGGTGCTGGTCGATTCGGTCTATGCCGTTCCCAAGGAAATCGGCGACGACCGCCCCCAGACGGCTGCCGCTCTCGCGGAGATTGTTCACACCGATCCTACCGACAGTTTTACCTCCGAGCAGCAGATTCTTGCCCGTCTGAATGCCTCCCGCAACTTTGCCTGGATTGCACGTAAAGAGGACGCAGCTGTCATAGACAAAGTGAAAGCCCTGAATCTCAAGGGCGTTTACATCCAGAAGGAGTTCAAGCGCTTTTACCCTGACAATCAGATCGCGGCCCAGGTCCTCGGATACGTCGGCATCGACGACAATGGCCTCGGCGGCCTCGAGCAGAATTACGACGAAGACCTTCACGGTACGTCCGGTCACATGCTTACGGCGCTCGATGCCCGCCGCCATGTCCTTGGCAGCGCAGAACGCGAACCGCTACCGGGTGAAAATCTCGTTCTTACCATCGACGAGAATATCCAGTTCATGGTGGAGCAGGCGCTCGACCGCAACATGGAGCGGACCCACGCAGAATATGGCACGATCGTTGTCCAGGATCCGCACAGCGGGCAGATTCTGGCGCTCGCCGTCAGGCCGACGTTCAATCCAAACGACTTTCGCCATGCCACCACAAACCTGCTGAAAAACCACGCGGTTAGCGATGTCTATGAGCCCGGTTCCACATTCAAGCCGGTGACCTACGCGGCAGCGTTGGAAGAGAAAGCGATCACTCCTGACACAATGGTGGATTGCGGCGGCGGGTCCATGAACGTCGCCGGCCACACCGTGCACGATGCTCCCGGCGATCATTTTGGAATGACACCCGCCTGGAAGGCCCTGGCGGTTTCAAGCAATGTCTGTGCGATCCGCGTGGGAGCCCGCGTAGGCCAGGAGCGTCTCTATAAATACATTCGCGCCTTTGGGTTTGGGGATCGCAGCGGCATCGAGCTGCCGGCCGAAACGCGAGGGTTGCTGGAGCCATTAAGGCATTGGGGCCCGGCCACGATGGGCGCTGTTCCTATGGGCCAGGAAATTGCTGTTACGCCCATTCAGATCGCCACCATGGTTTCAACCATCGCCAATGGTGGAGTCTATCTGCCTCCCCACATTCTGCTCGAGAGCACAGAGTTGACGAAGGGCGACCCGAAGCTGAAGCCTGTGGGCTTTCACCCTGAGAACAGCTTGCCCGAACAATTGCCGGACGGCGCGCACCGCGTGGTTTCGGAACTGACTGCGGCCGAGATGCGAAAGATGATGCAGGATGTCGTGCTCATCGGCACCGCCCACGGAGCCGTGCATCTCAACGGATACAGCGCTGGAGGCAAGACCGGGACGGCGCAGAAGATTGATCCGCATACCCGCACGTATTCCAAAACAAAGTTCGTAGCTTCGTTCGTAGGATTTGCTCCGGTAAACAATCCGGCCATCACCATGGCGATCGTCATGGACTCGCCTGACCACAGCATGCACTTTGGAGCGCAGGCCAGCGCACCCGTTTTTCAGGATCTGGCGCAGCAGATTCTCGAATACCTCGGTGTGCCGCACGATGAGCCCATGCAGACTCCGTCTGCGTTGCAGAAGCTTCAGCAAGTCGCTCAGGACGAGCCTTCCGATAATGTTGGCGATCTCGATTCGTTGTTCGCCGAAGTGAACAACCTTCCCGCAGACGATCCGCTCCGTGCCGGTTCCGCGGCGCAGACCGGATTGCCCGATACCAGGAATCAGGCTGGCCAGCAGCAGTCTCAAAACACGCCCAGCGCCTCGGCTCCCGCAAGGGCTGCGGCAAAGGACAGTTCTTCGACTCCCTTCCCCGACCCTGAGCCACCAACGCCAATCGAACGTGCTGTCTCCGCGCCGGCCCCCCAGAGGAATGCCGGTTCGATCATCGTCGCATCTGCGCAGCGCGTTGCAGTACCCTCATTTGTTGGTGAACCGGTGCGCAAGGTCATCGAGCAAGCCGGAGGCGCCGGTCTCGCAGTCCAGGTTCTCGGCAACGGCATTGCCCGCGGTCAGGCGCCTGCGGCCGGTACCATGGTGCCGACCGGCACGGAAGTTGTCGTTCGCTTCGGCCGCTGATTCACACTCGCCCCCCGTAGAATAAGCTCGTGCAATTCAAGGACATCTTGACCGGAGTTCCGCACATCCGCCGCGCGGGACCGGACAGAGACGTTACCGGCGTCGAGTACGACTCGCGCCGCGTGGCCGACGGTTCCCTGTTTGTCGCCATGCAGGGAGGCACGACCGATGGCAATCAGTATGTTGTGAATGCAATCGCAGCAGGGGCAACTGCGATTGTTACCGACTCTCATGTCGCCTTTAACCAAACTGCGTTGAGCTATCCCGAGTTGGCTATTGCGGAAGTGGCCCATGGTCGTGGTGCCCTGGCCCTTATCGCATGCAACTTTTTCGAACATCCCGAGAAGCAGCTTGCCCTGAGCGGAGTTACCGGAACAAACGGCAAGACCACTACAGCTTTCCTGCTCGACGCAATGCTGAATCATGCCCGCCGCAAAACGATTCTGGTTGGCACCATCGAGTATCACGTTGCCGGTGACATCCTCCCCTCGCCCCATACCACTCCTGAGTCGCGCGACCTGCTGGCGCTGTTCCGCCAGGGTGTGGACGCCGGGACAACCGAGGCCGTGATGGAGGTCTCATCGCACGCTCTTGAGCAGGGCCGCGTGTACGGTCTGCCGTTCGACGTTGCCATCTTTACCAACCTCACACGCGACCACCTCGACTTCCACGGCACGATGGATAACTACTTCGCCGCGAAGCGCCGCCTTTTTGACGGCAGCCTGCTTCAGCCGCCGCGCGTAGCTGTGGTGAACATCGAAGACGCGCATGGCGCGCAGCTCGCATTGGTTGCCCGTGAAGCTGGGTCAGAAATCTTCTCCTACGGCTTCGGCGTTGGGGAGTTCCGCGCGGAGGACATCCGCATGTCCGCCGCAGGTATGCGATTTACGCTTCAAACACCCACAGGATCTGCGCCTTTGGAGACGCATCTGACCGGGAAGGTCAACGTCTACAACCTGCTCGCGGCATGCGGAGCAGCCTATGCGCGAGGTTTGTCTCTTGATGAAATTCGATCGGGTGTTTCGTCGCTTGCTTGTGTGCCTGGCCGATTCCAGACCGTCGATGCCGGCCAGGAATTCACGGTAGTAATCGACTATGCCCATACCGATGATGCTCTGCGCAATCTCACGACGCTTGCCAGGGAATTTGTAACCGATACAGGTGGAAAAGTCATAACTCTCTTCGGCTGCGGAGGCGACCGTGATAAGACCAAGCGTCCTCTCATGGGACGCGCCGCCGGCGAAGGCAGCGACTTCGTGGTTTTGACCTCCGACAATCCGCGCAGCGAAAATCCAGATGCCATTCTGCAGGACGTTCTGCCAGGCCTGAACGAAACAGGTACGCCGTATCTCATGGAAGTAGATCGCTATCGCGCCATTCGCCTCGCCCTCGAAGCCGCCGAATTTGGAGATATTGTGCTCATCGCCGGCAAAGGCCACGAGAAAACGCAGACCCTTCGGAGCGGAACCATTCCGTTCGATGATGTAGAAGTGGCAACCGAGATTTTGCGCGAATTGAAGCGTGCCGGAGTAAGCGCATGAGGCTCGACCTCCAGCAGATTGCGTTCTGGGCCGGAGCCGAGCTTCCCAGTGCCGAAGCCACTTCTGGAATCCACGCTAGCGGCTATTCCATCGACTCGCGCACCCTGAGGCCTGGCGACCTGTTCATCGCAATCAAAGGCGAGCGGTTCGACGGTCATGACTTTGTCGCCTCCGCCTTCGAAAGAGGAGCCGTCGCCGCCATCGTCGCCCGCGAAAGGCTCACCGCGTTATCGGAACAGGCCTGTCGGCATCCGTTGCTCATAGTGGAGGATACGCTCGCTGCGTTGCAGCAGCTTGCGACGGCGGTTCGGAAACATTGGGCGAAGCGTGTAGTCGGTATTACCGGTTCGGCGGGGAAGACAACGACCAAAGAGGCGATCGCAATCGTACTCGGCGCACGTTTCTCAGTGCTCAAGTCGCAGGGCAATCTGAACAACGGCTATGGTCTTCCGCTGCAATTGCTGAGGCTCGAGCCCGAACATGAGATCGCCGTTATCGAGATGGGTATGTCAAGCGCAGGAGAGATCACGGCACTCGCCGCTATTGCCGCGCCAGAGTGGGGAGTCGTCACGAATGTCGGCAATGCGCACGCGGAATTCTTTCCGGATGGCATTGCCGGCATTGCGCGCGCGAAGTACGAGCTTATCGAGGCGCTGCCTGCGCACGGCGTGGCATTCCTTAATTGCGATGACGCCTATGTCTCCCAATTCGGCCGCGACTTCCGTGGCAAGGCTGTCTATTTCGGACGCGGCCCTTGCGCCGATCCGAAGATCGAGTCGGTAGAGCCGCTTGGTGCCGAAGGCCAGCGTATCGCTGTTCGCGCCCGCGACGAACACGCAATCTTACATCTGCGCCTCCTGGGCGAACATAATGTTTCGAATGCGCTTGCGGCAATTGCGGTGGGGATTGAAGCCGGTATTCCGCTCGACGTTTGCTGCCAGGCCCTTGCCGAACTGCGGCCCGAAGATAAGCGCGGTCAGGTTCTGAGCATTCGCGGCGCGACAATTATCAATGACAGTTACAATTCGAATCCCGAAGCCCTCAAGGCGATGATCGGCACGCTGGCCTCAATGCCCGTTGGTCAGGACGGGCGCCGCATTCTTATTGCCGGAGAGATGCTTGAACTGGGAGCACAATCCGTCGCTCTGCACCAGGCCAGCGGCAAAGCGGCCGCTCACGCTGGAATCGATATTGTCGTCGGAGTACGCGGCCACGCATCGCAAATCGTCG
>Ga0335083_10002586_pt1 | contig 23792 bp, 24 predicted proteins | sample Lox_Sample_42_FD_206716 | JGI IMG/M metagenome (GOLD analysis project Ga0335083, IMG submission 206716) | Soil microbial communities from Loxahatchee National Wildlife Refuge, Florida, United States - Lox_Sample_4.2 | ecosystem: Environmental > Terrestrial > Soil > Wetlands | place: USA...
GCGCGATCGGCTCCGACGACGCGCTGCGGCCGCTCGTGCTCGAGGTGCTGGCCGAGCACCCCGGCCCCGCGGCGCAGTTCCGTGCCGGGGAGACGCGGACGCTGGGCTTCCTCGTCGGGCAGGTGATGAAGAAGAGCGGCGGCAAGGCGCTGCCGCAGCGCGTGCAGGACCTGCTGCGCGAAGCGCTCGCGTCGCGACCCTGACGTGACGGAGTTTCGCGCGCGCATTCTCGCCGCGCTCGACGCGCCGCTCGGCGGCCCGCTCGCCCGGGTCGTGCGCGCCGCGGCCGGCACCGCGATCGTGGTCGAGATGGACGAGCCCGACCGCACCGGCATCGCACTCGCCGAGCTGGTGGGCGCCCTGGCCCGCTCGGGCGTGCCGCGCGGGCGCCAGCTCGTGCTTCTGACCGGTACGGGCGGGGGCGACGGCGGCGAAGCGGCGCGCGCACTGCGCAGCGCACTCGGCGTTCCCGTGTTCAGGCACGAGGAGCCGGGCGCGGCGTTCGTCGCCGGCCGGCTCGCGGACGGGACCCCCGTCGAGCTCGACGACGAGCTGCGCGAGGCCGAGGACGTGATCGTCGCGGGGCTCTTCGCGGCCGCCGAGCACGACGGCGTGCGCGGCGGGCCGGCGGCGATCTGGCCGGGTCTCGCCCCGCGCGCCGCGCGCGAGACGTTGGCGCGCGAGCTCGCGGTGCTCGAGCGGGGAGCGCGGCCGCTCGCCGCGTACGAGCGTTCGCTCGCCGCCGCCTCGGTCGCGCCGCCGGGCTTCGCGCTGCTGTGGAGCGCGCACGAGCCGCCCGAGGTGGTCGCGGGCGAGGCCCGTGAGGCCTTCACCCGCGCGGTCGCACGCGGCTGGATCGACGCGCGTCTTGACGCTCGCCGAAGCGCGCTCCTAGATTGAAGGCGTGAACCCCGCGCACGTCCTCGTCGTGGGCTCGGGCGGCCGCGAGCACGCCCTCGCCTGGCGCATGGCGGCCGATGCGCACGCACCGCGAGTCGACGTCGCGCCCGGCAACGACGGCACCGCGCTGCGCTTCGCGCCGGTCGCCGCGGCCGTGGACGACGGCGCCGCGCTGCTCGAAGCGTGTCGCGCGCGCGCCGTCGACCTCGTCGTGATCGGCCCCGAGACGGCGCTGGCCGCCGGCGTTGCCGACGTGCTGCGCGCCGGGGGCATCCACGTGTTCGGCCCGGGGCGCGAGGCCGCGAGGCTCGAAGCGAGCAAGTGGTACGCGAAAGAGCTCATGCAACGCGCGAACGTGCCGACGGCGCCCGCGGAGGTCTTTCCGGGCCTGGACGAGGCGCGCGCAGCGCTGGCGCGCTTCGGGCCGCCGTGGGTGCTCAAGGCCGACGGGCTCGCGGCGGGAAAGGGCGTGCTGGTGACGCACGAGCGTGACGCCGCGCTCGCGTTCCTCGACGCGTGCCTGGAGCGTGGACGCTTCGGGGAAAGCGGTCGGCGCGTGCTCCTCGAGCGCTTCCTGCCGGGCGAAGAGGCGTCGGTCGTGGCGATCTGCGACGGCGAGCAGCACGTGCTGCTTCCGGCGGCGCGAGACCACAAGCGTGCGTTCGACGGCGACGCGGGGCCCAACACCGGCGGCATGGGAGCCTACGCCCCGCATGCGGCGCTCGATGCCGCCGGGCTCGCGGCCGTGAGCGAGCGCATCGTCACGCCGGTGCTGCGCGAACTCGCCGCGCGTGGCACGCCCTTTCGCGGCGCGCTCTACTGCGGCCTGATGCTCGACGGTGACGGAGCGCGCGTCGTCGAGTTCAACGTGCGCTTCGGCGATCCCGAGACGCAGGCCGTGCTGCCTCTCGTCGCGGGCTCGTTCTCCACGCTGCTCGCCTCGGCCGCAGCGGGCAGGCTCGCCCCCGAAGTGCTCGCGCTCCATTCGGGCGCGTGCGTGAGCGTCGCGCTCGTGGACGAGGGCTACCCGGAGGCGAACGTTGGTGGCGCGATCGAGGGGCTCGAAGCCCTTGCGGAGGCGGGCGTGCTCGTCTTCCACGCCGGCACGCGCCGCGACGGTGCGAGCTGGCGCCTCGCGGGCGGGCGCGCGGCGTACGTCACGGCCCGGGGCGCGGACGTGGAAGATGCGCGCCGTCGCGCGTACGATGCGATCGGCCGCTTGCGAGGCCGCGGGTGGCGGTGCCGCGGCGACGTCGCTCGAGCGGCGGTGAGCGTGGGGGGATAGCGGAGATGGCGAGCAAGGCCGCGGCGCGCGCGCGCGTCGGTATCGTGATGGGAAGCGAGTCCGATCGTGCGGTCATGGACGAGGCCGCCCGGGTGCTCGCCGAGTTCGGCGTCAGCAGCGAGATCGCGGTGCGATCGGCGCATCGCACGCCCGACGCCGCCGCGCGCTGGGCGCGCACGGCGCGAGTGCGCGGCCTCGAAGTGATCATCGCGGGGGCAGGTGGCGCCGCGCACCTCGCGGGCGCGATGGCGGCGCACAGCCGGCTGCCGGTGCTGGGCGTGCCGCTCGCCTCCTCGCCCCTCGGCGGCTTCGACGCGCTGCTCTCGACCGTGCAGATGCCGCCGGGCGTGCCCGTCGGCACGCTCGGCGTCGGCGCCTGGGGCGCGCGAAACGCGGCGCACCTCGCGTTGCGCATCCTCGCGCTCGGCGATGCCGCGCTCGCGCGCCGGCTCGAAGCGCATGCGGCTGCGCTCGCGCGCCCGGTGCGTCGGAAGGCGCGGCGCTGATGGAGATCGTCCCGGTCGACTCACGCCAGCCCGACCGCCGCGCGCTCGATGCCGCCGCGGAGGCGGTGCTGCGCGGCGGCGTGATCGCCTTCCCGACCGATACGCTCTACGGGCTCGGCTGCTCGCTCTTCGACGTCTCGGCGGTCGAGATGATCGCGCGGCTCAAGCGTCGCGATCCGAGCCACGCGGTGATCTCGCTCATTCCCGAGCCGGCGCAGGCGATCGGTCTCGCGATGGACGTCGGGCCGCTCGCGTCGCGGCTCATCGCGCGCTTCTGGCCGGGCCCGCTGTCGCTCATCTTCGTCGCATCCGGGCTCGTGCCGACGCGCGTGTGCGGCGCACGCGGCACGGTCGCGTTGCGTTGCCCCGCGGATCCGCTCTCGCTCGCACTGCTCAACCGCATCGGCGGGCCGGTCGTTTCGAGCAGCGCCAACCTGTCGGGCAGGAAGCCGGCCGAGACCGCGGAGGAGGTCGTCGCCTACTTCGGCAACCAGCTCGATCTCGTGCTCGACGGAGGACCGCGCCGCGGCGGCGTTCCTTCGACGCTGGTGGACGTTTCGGGCCCTCGCGCGAAGCTCCTTCGTCGCGGCGCGCTCGAGGTCACGGAATGGTTGGGTGAGTTCGACGATCTCGCGGCCGGCAGTGGCTCGAGCGGTTGACGGGCCCGAAAGCGCACGCCTATCCTCGACTCGTATGGCGAGGCCCGAGACCGCGATTCGCGTGCTGTTCGTGTGCACCGGCAACACCTGCCGCAGTCCGTTCGCGGCCGCGGCGATGCGTGGCGAGCTCGCCGCCGACGCGTCGCGGATCGTCGTGGAGTCTGCGGGAACGTCCGCGCTGGAGGGTCAGCCCGCGACATCCGAGATGCAGCGGGTCGCCGGGCGCGCGGGACTCGATCTCTCGCCCCATCGGGCGCGCGCGGTCACCGCGCGCGAGCTGCGCGAGGCGGATTTCGTGTTCGTGATGGAGCCGCGCCATCGCGACGCGCTTGCGGCGATGGGCGCGCCGCTCGAGCGCGTGCACCTGATCAGCGAGTGGCCCGAGCCGGGCGAGCCGGGACTGCGCGTCTCCGATCCGTTCGGCGGGTCGCGCGAAGGATACGAAGAGTGCGGTCGGCGGATCCTGCATCACGTGCGGCGCATCGTGCCGGCCGTGCGGCAGGCGCTGCAGGCCCGCAACGCGTCGTAGCAGCGAAACACCCGCGAGGAAGCCGACCATGGCGAACATGATCAAGAGCGAAAAGATCTGGATGAACGGCGAGTTCGTCGCGTGGGACGACGCGAAGGTCCACGTGCTCTCGCACGTGCTGCACTACGGCTCGAGCGTTTTCGAGGGCATCCGCGCCTATTCGACACGCAACGGCACCGCGATCTTCCGACTCGGCGAGCACATCGAGCGGCTCATGAACTCGGCCAAGATCTACCGCATGAAGTCGCAGTTCAGCGCCGAGCAGATCGAGCGCGCCTGCCTCGAGACCGTGGCGGTGAACGGACTCAAGGAGTGCTACATCCGCCCGCTCGTCTACCGCGGCTACGCGCACGTCGGCGTGAACCCGGTGGGAACGCCGATCGACACCATGATCGCGGCCTATCCGTGGGGGAAGTACCTCGGCGACGACGCGCTCACGAAGGGCGTCGCGGTCAAGATCGGCACCTGGGCGCGCATGGCGCCCAACACGCTGCCCGCGCTCGCGAAGGCCGGCGGTAATTACCTGAACTCGCAGCTCCTGAAGCTCGAAGCGATCGAGGACGGCTACGCCGAGGCGATCGCGCTCGACACTCACGGGCTGGTGAGCGAGGGCAGCGGCGAAAACCTGTTCGCGGTCGTGAAGGGCGAGCTCGTCACGCCGCCCGTCAGCTCGAGCATCCTGGCCGGCATCACCCGCGCGAGCGTGCTGCGGCTGGCGAGGGATCTGGGCTACAACGTCCGCGAGGCGCCCATCCCTCGCGAGCTGCTCTATATCGCGGACGAGCTGTTCTTCTCGGGGACGGCCGTCGAGGTGACGCCGATCACGTCCGTCGACCGCGTCGTGGTCGCGAGTGGCGAGCGCGGTCCGGTCACCAAGGCGATCCAGGACGCGTTCTTCGGCATCGTCACGGGCGACCTGCCCGACCGCTACGGTTGGCTGACGCCGGTGCCGCAGGGCGCGGCGAAACGGAAGTGAGCGGCGGGGCGCATGCGGATCGCCATCGGCAGTGACCACGCGGGTTTCACGGTGAAGGAGGCCGTGCGCGAGGAGCTGAAGCGCCTCGGGCACGAGGTCGAGGACGTGGGCACGGACTCGGGCACGGTGTCGGTCGACTATCCCGACTTCGCGATCCCCGTCGCCGAGCGCGTCGCCGACGGCCGGGCGGAGCGCGGCGTGGTCGTGTGCGCGACCGGCATCGGCGCGAGCATCGCCGCGAACAAGGTGGCCGGCGTGCGCGCCTCGGTCGTGACGAGCGACGAGACCGCGCGGCTCACGCGGCAGGACAACGACTCCAACGTGCTCGCGCTCGCCGGCCGCACCGGGCCCGGCGCCGAGGCCGAGCTCGGCTGGCTGCGCACCTGGCTCGCGACGCCGTTCGCCGCCGGCCGTCACCAGCGTCGCGTCGACAAGATCCGGACCTACGAGGACGTGCATGATCGCGCCTGAGGGCCGCGCGCCCTCGGCGCTCGCCGCGCAGGATCCCGAACTGGCCGCCGCGATCGCGGGCGAGGAGCGCCGCCAGCGCGAGACGCTCGAACTCATCGCCTCCGAGAACTTCGTGAGCGACGCCGTGCTGGAGGCGGCGGGCTCGGTGATGACGAACAAGTACGCCGAGGGGCTGCCGGGCAAGCGCTACTACGGTGGCTGCGAGTACGTCGACATCGCCGAGACGCTGGCGCGCGATCGCCTCGCCCGGCTGTTCGGCGCGGCGCACGCGAACGTGCAGCCGCACTCGGGCGCGTCGGCGAACCTCGCCGCCTACCTGACGATCTCCGAACCGGGCGACGTCCTGCTCGGCATGAGCCTTGCGCACGGCGGCCACCTGACGCACGGCCATCCCGTCTCGCTCTCGGGCCGGCTCTGGAAGAGCGTGCAGTACGGCGTGCGGCCCGACGACGGCCGCATCGACGACGAACAGGTCGCGGCGCTGGCGCGCGAGCACCGGCCGAAGATCCTCGTCGCCGGCGCGAGCGCCTATCCGCGACGGCTCGACTTCGCCCGCTTCGCGGCCATTGCGGACGAGGTGGGTGCGACGCTCGTGGTCGACATGGCGCACGTCGCGGGGCTGGTCGCGGCGGGATTGCACCCGAACCCCGTGCCACACGCCGCGCTCGTGACGAGCACGACGCACAAGACGATGCGTGGACCGCGGGGCGGCTTCGTGCTCGCGCGCGCCGAGCTCGCCGAGAAGCTCGACAAGACCGTGTTCCCGGGCCTGCAGGGCGGGCCGCTCATGCACGTCATCGCGGCGAAGGCGGCGTGCTTCGGCGAGGCGCTCACCGAGCCTTTCCGCGCCTACCAGCAGCGCGTCCTGACCAATGCCCGCGTGCTGGGTGAGACGCTGCTCGCGCTCGGCTTCGACCTCGTCTCGGGGGGCACGGACAACCACCTGCTGCTGGTCGACCTGCGCCGCCGCGGGCTCACCGGCAAGGCCGCCGAGGAGGCGCTTCACGGCGCGCACATGACGGTCAACAAGAACGCGGTGCCGAACGACCCGCAGAAGCCGTGGGTGACGAGCGGCATCCGGATCGGCACCCCGGCCCTGACGACGCGCGGCATGGGCGAGGCCGAGATGCGGCGCATCGGGGAGTGGATCGGGCGCGTGCTCGAGCGCCCCGGGGACACCGCCGTCTCGCGCGAGGTGGGGCGTGAGGTGCGGGCCCTCGCCGACGGCTTTCCGCTTTTCTCGTGGTCCCCGGTCGTCCCTGCGGCCCCGGTGCGTGCAGGCTAGCGGCCACGCCCGCGCAGATTGCATGGTTGGCGGGGGCGCCGGCGGCGCCCCCGCGGTGTTTCCGGGAAACGACGCGCCCCATGCGCTGGCACCGAAGCTGCTGCTCGTACGTGGACACCCTCGCTCGACTCCCACCCGGGACCGCACCATGCTCGACCGCCTCGTCCATCGGGTTCTGCTGGGCTGGCCCGCGCGTTTTGCGCCCGGGGAGAACGTGCACCACCGCGCCCTGGCCGCGATGGCGGCGGGCCGGCTCGCCGAGGCCGAGGGACTGTTCGAGCGTGCGGCGGAGCGCTACCGGCGCGAGCTGCGCGTCGAGGCGCTCGCGCGCCTGCGCGTCCACCAGATGATGGCGCGGGCGCGCGCGCTCGCCGATCCCGCGCGGGAGGCCGAGGCCATGCTCGAGATCGTGCGCGCGCTGAATCGGCTCGACCGGCTCGAGTCGACGAGCGGGCCGTTCGAGCTGTGCGACGCGCGTGAGGTGCTGGCGCGCTGGCTCGCCGAGCGCCCCGGGGACGCAGCTCGCGGCGCGATGACCGTGGAGGCGCGCGAGCCGCTCGCCGCCTAGGGGCCACCGCGCGTCTCGGGCCACGCGCGTCACACGCCGGCCGCACCGGTGTTGCCCCCGGGTTTACGCCCGGGTGCCGTTCGATATACTGCGGCCCGGCAATCCCCTGCGCGCATCGGTGCCGCGACTCCCTGCTTCCAGGAAGGAATGCATGACCGTCGACACCCAGACCGCCCGCCGGATCGAGCGCGCGGGAGAGACCCTGTCGCGCGTTCGCGAGGAAGTCGGGCGTGCGGTCGTCGGCCAGAGCGCCATGATCGACCGCCTGCTCATCGGACTGCTGACGGGCGGACACGTCCTGCTCGAGGGCGTCCCGGGACTCGCCAAGACCCTCGCCGCGACCAGCCTCGCGCAGGCGCTCTCGCTGCGCTTCCGGCGGATCCAGTTCACGCCCGACCTGCTGCCCGCCGATCTGACCGGCACGCTCATCTACAACCCGCGGGATGGCTCCTTCACGGCGAAGCGCGGGCCGGTGTTCTCGCACATCGTGCTCGCCGACGAGATCAACCGCGCGCCGGCCAAGGTGCAATCGGCGCTGCTCGAGGCGATGCAGGAGCGCCAGGTCACGCTGGGCGACGAGACGCACCCGCTCGAGGAGCCCTTCCTCGTGCTCGCGACGCAGAATCCGATCGAGCAGGAGGGCACATATCCGCTGCCCGAGGCGCAGAGCGACCGTTTCATGCTCAAGGTGAAGATCGGCTACCCCGAGCGCGCGGAAGAGAAGGAGATCCTGCGGCGCGCGGGGCTTGCGGCGCTGCCGGGCCTTCGGCCGCAGGCGACGCGCGAGCAGGTGCTCGAGGCGCGGGCCGCGCTGGGCGGCGTGTACGTGGACGACAAGATCCAGGACTACGTTTTGGATCTCGTCGCGGCGACGCGCGAGCCGCGCGAGTTCGGGCTCGCCGGGCTCGACCAGCTCGTCTCGTACGGAGCCTCGCCGCGCGCGACGCTCTTCCTGGTCCGCGGCGCGCAGGCACACGCGCTGGTGCGCGGGCGGCCCTACGTGCTCCCGGACGACGTCAAGGCGATCGCGCCCGACGTGCTCCGGCACCGGATCCAGGTGTCCTACGAGGCCGAGGCCGAGGGCGTGGACGGCGAAGAGGTCGCGCGCCGCATCCTGGAGCAGGTGCGCGTCCCCTGATGGAGACCGCGGAACTCCTGCGCAAGGTGCGGCGGCTCGAGATCCGCAGCCGTCATCTCGTGCAGGACCTGTTCGCGGGCGGCTCGCAGAGCGTGTTCAAGGGCCGCGGCGTGGAGTTCGAGGAGGTCCGTCCCTACGTCCCGGGCGACGAGGTGCGCGACCTCGACTGGAACGTGACCGCGCGCCTGGGTGCGCCCTTCGTCAAGCGTTTCGTCGAGGAGCGCGAGATCACGGTCGTCCTCGTGGTCGACGTCTCGCACTCGATGCGGTTCGGCACCGCCGCGCTCGAGAAGCGCGAGCTCGCCGCGGAGCTCTGCGCCCTGCTCGGCTTCGCTGCGGTCCGCAACAACGACCGGCTCGGGCTGCTGCTCGCCGCCGAGGGCGTCGAGCACTTCGTGCGGCCCGCGCGCGGTCGCACCCACCTGCTGCGGCTGCTGCGCGACGTGCTGGAGCACGAGACGCAGGGGCGTGGCACGCGCCTGGGCGCCGCGACGCGGTTTCTCACCCGCACGCTGCGCCGGCGGTCGGTGATGTTCTGGATCTCGGATTTCGAGGACCGGCTCGACGTGCGCGACTGGCGCGTGCTCGCACGCCGCCACGAGGTGACCGCGCTCGCGTTGCGCGACCCGCGCGACGAAGCGCTGCCGGATGCGGGCTGGGTGCTGCTCGAGGATCTGGAGTCGGGCGCGCAACGACTGGTCGACACCGGGAACGCGGGCGTGCGGCGTGGCTACCAGGAGCGCTCGCGGGCACGACGACGCCAGCTCGAGCAGGTGCTCGCGCGCGCGCAGTGCCCGCTGCTCGAGCTGCGCACGGACCGGCCCTACGTCCCGGCGCTCATGCGCCACTTCAGCCGCACTGCACGCCGTCGCCGGGGCGTGGCGTGAAAGCGACACTCGGCGTGCTGCTGGTGGCGGTCGTGCTCGCGCTCGCGGCCGCCGCGGTCCTGCAGCCCCGCTGGCTCCGCCCGCCCGCGCCCCGGCCGGCCCAGCTCGGGATGCCGCGCGAGCTCGCGCACGGCTCGCGCGCCAGCGGGATGCCGCCGGCGACCACCGTCCCGATGCGCGCGACGGTGGCGCCGACGCCGGCCCGGCTCGGCGAGCGGCTGCTCTATCGCGGCAGCGTTATCGTCTCGGGCGGCCGCACGGCGGGCATCCGGCCGCCGCAGACCGCGGGCGATCTCAGCTGGGGCCGCGCCCGCACGGGCACCACGAGCGGCTTGCATCCCTCGCTGGGGCTCCTCGGCGAGGCGTCGGACAGCGTGTGGATCGAGGTGCCGCTGCAGGTGTTCACGACCGGCCAGGTGGCGATCCCGGGCCCCGCCGTCACCCTGGCCGGGCCCGGGACGGCCGGGCGCGTGACGAACCTGCCCAATGTCTACCTGTACATTCTCCCCACGGTGACGGCCCAGGACAGCGCCGCGACGCTGCGCCCGCTGCGCGGCCCGCTCGGCGCACCGTGGTGGGAGCGCGTGCCGTGGCTGCTCGTTTCGGCGGCCCTGCTCGGCATCGCGATCGCGTTCGCCATCGCGAACGCCATCTCCGCACGCCGCCGTCGATCCGCACCCCTCGCGCCGCTCCCGGCGACGCCGCAGCGCGGAATCGGACCGGGCGCCGAGGCGCTCGCCGCGCTCGCGCGGCTGCGCGAGCAGCGCCTGCTTGCACAGGGGCGCTTCGGTGACCACGCGCTCGCGCTCACGAGCATCCTGCGGCGCTACCTCGAGCGCAGCGCGGGGACGCTCCGGCCCGGCGACACGAGCGGCGAGCTCGTCGAGCGGATGCGCGTCGGCCCGCTCGGCGAGCGCGAGCTCGCGGAGCTGACGCGCATGCTGGGACTCTGGGACCGCATCAAGTTCGCGCGGGCGAGCGTCGGCGTCGGCGAGGCCGAATCGACCGAGCGGGCGCTCGAAGAGCTCGTGCGCGGGCGCGAGCCGGGCGGAGCCGCGGCGTGATCCGGTTCGAGACGCCCTGGCTCCTGCTGCTCGTCGTCGCGCTGCCGATCGTGCTGCTCGTGCGCGGCCGCCGGCCCGACACGCGGCCGGCGGCGGTGCTCTGGGGCGCGCTCGAGGGCCTCAGGCCTCCCGGCGCCGGCGCGTTCCTGCTCGGGCTCGCACGTGGCCTGCCCTGGATCGCGCTGCTGCTCGCGCTCGTCGCGCTCGCGCGTCCGCAACAGGGCCTGCAGCAGAGCGAGGTCGATTCGCGCGGAGTCGACATCATGCTCGCGATCGACATCTCGCGCAGCATGTCGGCGACCGACATGGGCGGGGGTCGGCGGCTCGATCTGGCGCGCGAGACGGCCCGCGAGTTCGTGAAGGGGCGCCCGCACGACCGCATCGGCGTGGTCGCGTTCGCCGGCACGGCGTTCTCGCTCTGCCCGCTCACGCTCGACCACGAGACGCTGAACGAGCTCGTGAGCGGGCTGGACTTCGGGCTCGTCGAGGACGGCACGGCGATCGGCATGGGCCTCGCGACCGCGGTCCAGCGCCTCCACGACGCCGCGACGCCGAGCAAGGTCGTCGTGCTCCTGACCGACGGCGACAACAACCGCGGCGTCATCGATCCCCTGACCGCCGCCGACCTCGCGCGAGCGCTCGGCGTCAGGGTGTACACCGTGCTCGTGGGCCGGCCCACGGTCGTCGCCGTGCCGTCGGACGACCCGGCGCTCGGACGCGTCAACATCATGAAGGAGATCGATACGAACCCCGAGCAGCTGCAGGAGATCGCGCAGCGGACGGGCGGGCGGTTCTTCCGCGCCGAGGACGCCGTCACGCTGAGCGGCATCTATTCCGAGATCGACCGGCTCGAGCGCGCGCCGATCCACGCCGTCGTCTACCGGCAGTACCGCGACCTCGGCCCGCTGGTGCTGGGGGCGGCGGGCGCGCTGCTCGCGCTCGGCATGGCACTGGGCTCGACGCTGGGACTGCGGACGCCGTGAGTCGCGCGCGGAGGCTCGCTTGAGCTTCTCGAACCCGCTCGCGCTCTGGGCGTTGCTCCTGCTGCCGCTCGTCGCGCTCGTCGAGTGGCGCGGCGGCACGCGCGCCGCGCTGGCATTGCGGCGCATGGTCGGGCCGCGCGCCGGCTCGGCCCTGCTGGCGCAGGTGCAACCGCGCGAGCGACGGATCGGCTCGGCGCTTCGGCTCGGCGCGCTCGGACTGCTCGCGCTCGGCGCCGCGGGCCCGCAGTGGGGCCGGGAGACGGTTCGTCAGCACGCCCACGGCTCGGACATCGTTTTCGGCATCGACGTCTCGGAGAGCATGAACTCGCGCGACGTGCCGCCCACGCGCCTCGAGGAGGCGCGCCGCGAGGCGCTGGCGCTGTCCGAGAGGCTCTCCGGCTGCCGCGTCGGCGTGGTCGCGTTCGCGGGCGACGCGGCGCGGCTCTCGCCGCTGACGCTCGATCGCGTCGCGACGAGCATGACGCTGCAGAACCTCTCGACCACCAGCGTGAGCACGCCCGGAACCGACCTGGGGCGCGCGCTCGAAACCTGCGCGAGAATGCTGCCGCAGGGCGATCGCAGCGACCAGGCCATCGTGATGTGGACGGACGGCGAGGACCTCGAAGGCCACGCCGAGGGGATGGTCGACCGGCTCCGCCACCTCGGCGTGCGCGTGCTCGCGGTGGGCGTCGGAACGCCGCAGGGCGACGTGATCCCCGAGACCGACGAGCAGGGCCGCATCGTCGACGTGAAGCACGACGAGCAGGGGCGGATCGTCCACAGCCGGCTCGACGAGAAGCTGCTGCGCGAGCTCGGTCGCGAGACGCACGGCGGCTACTTCGCCGCCTCGCGCGCCGGCGGCGAGCTCGGCCGGCTCGTCACCGCGATCGGCTCGCTCGCACGGTCCGACCGCGGCTCGCGACTCGTGGAGCGGCCGGTCGCCCGCTTTCCGCTCTTCGCCCTGCTCGCCGCCGCCCTGCTCGTCGCCGAGCTCGTGCGGCCCCGCCGGCGCGGCCTCGCCCGGGCCGCCGCGCGCGCCGCGGCCGCTGCGGCGCTGCTCGCCTGCGCGCTGCCGCCGGCGGCGCGCGCGCAGTCGGCGTGGGCGCGCGGCGACGACGCGTTCCGCGCCCGGCGCTTCGCGCGCGCCGAGACGCTCTACGCGCAACGCGCGAAGCGCGGCGCGCCAGGCGCCGTGTGGGTGAACCTCGCCACCGCGCGTGCGCTGCTGGGACGCGGGCAGGAGGCCGAGCGCGAGCTGAGCGCGCAGACCTCGCGCACGGATCCCTCCGGCGAAGCCGCGGGCTACAACCTCGGCACGCTGCTCGGCGAGCGCCACGACGTGACCGACGCCCTGGCGGCCTTGCGGCGGGCGATCGAGCGCGATCCGAACGACGTGGACGCGCGCTGGAACTACGAGCTGCTCGCGCGCGAAACGGAATCGGGCACGAAGCCGAAGCCGCCCCCGGGCAGGTCGAAGGCGGACTCGAGTCCCGAGCCCTCCCCGTCGCAGGGCGGCGCGGGCGGCACGGGCGGGACGCCGCAGCCTTCCGCGGCCCGGCCGCAACCAGGCCACGGTCCGGGCAATGGCGGGACGCCGCCCCCGGGCTCGGAGCGCGCCGGGCCGTCGGGCGGGATGAGCCGGCAGCAGGCCGAGCAGCTGCTCGGCTCGCTCGAGGAGCTCGAGCGGCTCGACCGCACCCAGGCGCATCCGGGCACCGTGCTGCGCGAGAAGCGCGGGGGGAAGGACTGGTGATGCGCGCCGTGGGGAGGATCGCGGCGGGCGCGTTGACCGCCGTGCTCGCGTCCTGTGTGAGCGCGCCGGCAGGGGCCGTGACGCGCGTCGAGGCGAGCCTCAGCGCGCGCAACGTCGAGGCCGGCGGGAGCGTCACGCTGGTCGTGACCGTCAGCGATCCCGGCCCGGGCGGCGTCGAGCCGCAGTACTCGCTGCCGCCGGGGCTCTCCGCGCTCGGCAGCTCGTCCGGCCAGGGTGCCGCGCTCGACGACGGGCGCGTGGCGACGCAGCTGCAGTATCGCTACTCGATCGGCGCCGACGAGCCGGGCCGCTACGACATCGGCCCGATCCGCGTCCGAGTGGGACGGCAGCTCTACGAGTGCAACGCGCTCGCGCTGGTCGTGACGCCGCCCGCGGCGCCCCGGGCGCACGCCCCGGTGTTCCTCGCGCACCGCTCCAGCGCGCCCGGCGCCCAGCTCGTGGTCGAGGTCGAGCCCCAGCGCGCGTACGTCGGGCAGCTCGTCCAGCTCAAGCTGCGCTTCCTGCAGACGCAGGGTTTCGAGAGCCGAGGCGACAACGTGCCGCCCTCGGTCACCGGCTTCTGGGCGGAGGGATTCGGCGACGAGGTTCACCTGCGCGGCCGGCTCGGCGACCGGCCGGCGGACGTGACCGAGCGCCGCCAGCGCATCTATCCGCTCGCGCCAGGCGCGATCACGGTGGGCAGCGCGGAGGTCTCGATCGCGCCGACGGGCGGCAGTCCGGATTCGCCGGAGGGCGACGACGCGCGCACGATCGTGCTGACGAGCGATTCGGTGCGCGTTCGCGTGGTGCCGCTGCCGGCCGGTGCGCCGTCCACGTTCGCGGGGGGCGTGGGCACCTTGACGTGGAGCTGGCAGCTCGATCGCGGCCACACGACGCAGGATCAGGCGATCACGCTCGGTCTCGACGTGCGCGGCCTGGGCAACCTGCCGCTTCTGAAGACCCCGGCGCTCTCGCTTCCCGACTTCGAGGTGTTCGCGGGCACGGTCGACGACAGCTTCGCGCCGCCCGGCGAGCTCACGCCGGGACGCCGGCGCTTCGTCTGGACGCTGCTGCCGCGCCGCACGGGAACGCTGCGGCTGGATCCGCCGGTCGTGTCCTGGTTCGACCCGGCGGGCGGCGGCTATCGCACCTGCCGGCGCTCGAGGTCGACGTGCTGGGGCCGGGAGGGCCGGCGGGCTCGGACGTCCAGGCGGGCACGTTCCCCGGTGCGCTCGCGAACGATCCGGCACGGCCCGGAGCGCGACCGGCTCTGCCCTGGGTCATCGGCCTCGCCGGACTGCTGGCGGGCCTCGGCCTGCGGCGCTGGCGCGACGCCGGAGCCACCGATCCGCTCGAGGACGAACGCCGCTTCGCGGGCGAGCTGCTCGCGACGCTCAAGCGCTCGCGCGGCGCGGAGTTCTGGCGCGCGGCAAATCACGGGCTCGAATGGCTCGCCGCGCACGGCGGCGAGGCGGGCAGCGTGGCCGCGTCGATCGCCTCCGTGCGCTACGGCGGCCGCGTCGTGCCCGAGGACGACGTGCGCCGGCCGCTTGCGCAGCGGATCGGGGATGCGCTGCCGCCGCGCCCGAACCGCGCGATCTCACGCGCGCTCGCGGCCCTGCTCGTGCTCGCGGGCCTCACCGCCGGCGCGTTCGGACTCGGCCGCCCGGCCCCGCCGGCGCTCGCGGCACGCGCGCGCGCCGCGGACCAGCTCGCGCGAGAGGCGCGGACCGCGGCGGCGGCGAGCGCGTGGGTTGCCCTCTGGCGAGAGGCGCCCGGCGATGCGGCACTCGCGGCCCGGCTCGGCTGGGAGGCGCTCGTACGACACGACCTGCCCGCGGCCACGGTGTGGACGCTGCGCGGCCGGGCCGGCGACGCGCGCGACGGCGGCCTCGAGTGGGTCGAGGCGCGCGTGCGGGAAGAAGGCGGGCTGGGGGGCGCCCCGGGTGAGGGAGCGCCGCTGCGCGCGATCGAGTGCGCCGCGCTCGCGGGGGCGCTCGCGCTCGGGGCCGGGCTCGAGTGGTCGCGGCGCTGGAGCGCCGGGCTGCTGCTGGCGTTCGCGGCGATGGCGGTCGCGCTCCCGATCGCGCGCGTCCGGCTCGCTCGTCCGGCGCCCCTCGCCGTCGTCCGCACCAGCGTGCTGCTGCGGGGGACCGACGTCGCGCTCGATCCGGGACAGGTGGTGCGGCTCGAGGAGTGGGCGAGCACCCATGCGACGGTTCGGGCCGGTCGCGACCTCTCGGGCGAGGTCGATCCGGCGGCCCTGATGCTCGTCGCGGGTGAGGGGCCGTGACGGCGCGGGCACTCGCGCTCGCCCTGGTGCTCGCCTGGCCGCTGCAGGCGTTCGACGACGCCGGCCGGGCGTTCGCGCTTCACGCGCGACGCCCGGCCCTCGAGCCCGCGATGCACGCGCTCAGCGACGATGCCCGCCCCGCGCTCCTCGTCGCGGGCGCGGTCGCGTTCGTCTCGGGTCCGGCGGGGCGTGCTGCGCTCGGGGAGGCGGGGATCGTGCTCGTTCCGGTCAACCTGGTCGTCGAGAGCCTCAAGCGGCTCGTCGACCGGCCGCGCCCCGGCGGCTCGCGCAACCGCTCCAACGCCTCGTTCCCCTCGAGCCACGCCGCGAATGCGTTCGCCATCGCGTTCGTGCTCGCGCGCCGCTGGCCGCGGGGCAGCCCGTTCTTCGTGCTCCTCGCCGCGGCGGTCGCGTGGTCGAGGATGGACCTCGACCGCCACTGGTGCTCGGACGTGATCGCGGGCGCCCTGCTGGGGCTGGGGCTCGCGTGGGCCGCGCTCGCGCTGTGGCGGCGCCGGCAGGCGCGCCCGGCAAGCACGTAGGCTCCGCCTCGAAACATCGCACGAAGGCGCGGGGCGTTTCCAAACGGGGCCCGGCAACTCTTTTCAACGGCCCGACCGCAAACGGTGGTAGTCTGCGATCGTCGCGGAGGGATCCGACCATGTCGATCGCTGAAACCGACCCGGTCACCACCGCTCCGCTCGACGTCGTTGAGCTGCGACACAAGCGGCGCGATTCGGCGCTGACACAGCTGGCGGCGGCCGCGGAGCGCATCGGCGCGGTTCACGAGCCAGGGGTGCTCGTCGCGGCGTTACAGCATTCGGAGCAGCTCGGTTGCTCGGCGCTCGGGCGGGGTTTCGCCGTGCCGCACGTGCGCTCCGTCGCGGTGCACCGTCCGCTCCTGCTGCTCGGGCGCTCAACCCGCGGGATCGAGTGGGGCGCGGCGGACGGCCAGCCGGTTCACCTGGTTGCCGCCGTCCTGACGCCCTCGGCCGCCAGCGCCCGGACCCACGTCGATCGCGTGACCGCGGTCGCCCATGCGATCCGGCTTCAGCGCACCCGCCTGCGGCTGCTCGAAGCCGGCGCGACTGCGGCGTCGGCACTCTTCAGGGAGCTCATGGCGTGAACGCCGCCGAACGCGTGCTCGCGCTCTGCGATCTCGATCTGCTGCTCGAGCTCGCGCGCGAGTCGGAGCTGAGCGGGAAACTCGGCCGGGCGGGCTTCGCGCTGGCCGGTGTGTCCGCGCTGGAGCGCGAACGCGCCAGGGTCCTGCACGGCCTCGACCGGCGCTGGGCGAACACGTACGAACGGTGTCTCGGCCGCTACGGCCGTGGCGTCACGCTCGTGCGCGAGCGCGTGTGCCAGGGCTGCTTCGTCACGCTTCCGACCTGCGCGGCGCCGCCGTTCGGGGAGGCGGAACTGCACCTCTGCGAGTCCTGCGGCCGCCTCCTCTACTGGAGGTGAGACCGGCTCCCCGGTCGCGATGCCGGTCCCGGGCGTCGGGCCCTGTACCGTCCTGCCCTGCCGTTGCCCGCGGGCGACGTCCCGTCTAGCATCATCGCGTCCGACCGGCCGGGCGAGACGGCTTCCCAGACTCGAGAGGCAAGTTCATGTCGATAACCCGCGGTCTGGCGCTTCCCGTGCTGATCGCCTGGCTGGCGTCGACGGGCTGTACGACGTTGTCGGAGATTCCGCGCGGCGAGATCGCCACGCGCGCGACGCGAAGGCCGGTGCACGTCACGACGCACGACGGTCTCGTCTACGACTTCGATTACGCCGAGGTCGCGGGCGACACGCTGATCGGCTACCGCAGCCGCCCCGACATCGAAGGCACGATCGAGGAGGTGACGTCGGTGCGCATCGAGTTCGGGGACATCGACCGGCTCTCGGCCCGCGAGATCGACTGGCGGCGCACGAGCCTCATCGGTGGGGGAGTGGTGCTGCTCGCGGCGGCCGTCGGGCTCGCGAAGGCGGCGCACGACGCCTCGAGCAGCAGCAGCTCCGGCGGAAACTTCCCGCCTTTCAACCCCTGAGCCCTCACGGTCCGCGAGAGGCCGCCGCGCCCAGTGCCGCGCCAAGCATATCGGCGGACAGATCGCCGGGATCGAAGCGGTCCGTACGCGAATCGAGCAGCTCCTTGAGCGTTCCCAGCGCGAGCGTGAAGCCGAAGGCCTCGCCGCGCGGCCGGGCCAGCAGCCCGATGCCGGCCGCGATCGTGAGCGAAAGCGAGGCGTGCTGCAGGCGGTCGATTCGAACGAGCGCCGTCGCCCACGGCGGCAGGTGGGCGCGATGCGCGGTCGTGTCGGCCGGGAGCGCCGCCGGGAGGGCGAGCGGATCGGCCGCGGGCGCCTGCGCGAGAGCCGGGCGCGCGAGCGTGAACGCGAGTGAGATCGCCAGGGTCACGCAGGCGAGGCGAGCGGCGTGAGCGCGTGGCTGGATCCCGCCGAGGAGCGGGCGCGACAGCGCGCCGGGAAGCGCCTGCGCGAGTGGCCGTGGCCCCAGGCCGTACGCTCGGGACTCGCGCGCCTGCGCGCCGCGGGTGGCCGAGCGTGGCTCGTGGGCGGCTCGGTCCGCGACGTGCTGCTCGGGCGCGGCGCCGGCGCCGAGGTCGACGTCGCCACGGACCTCGTGCCGGAACGCGTGCGTGCGGCGTATCCGCACGTCGTGCCGATCGGCGCGGCGTTCGGGACGATGCTCGCGCTCTGGGAGGGCGTGCGGCTCGAGATCACGACGCTGCGCCGCGAGGGCAGCTACTCGGACGCGCGCCATCCGGACGAGGTCGCGTTCACCGACGACCCGCTCTCCGACCTCGACCGGCGCGACCTCACCGTGAACGCACTCGCGTTCGATCCCGCGACGGGCGTGCTGCTCGATCCGCACGGCGGAGCGCTCGATCTGGAGCGCCGATTGCTGCGCGCGGTCGGCGAGCCCGCCGATCGCTTCCGCGAGGATGCGCTGCGGCCGCTGCGCGTCGCGCGACTCGCCGCGGTGCTGGAGATGGAGGTCGAGGGCCGCACGCGCGCCGCGCTGGGCGGCGTGCTCGATTGCGCGCCCCGGCTCGCCATCGAGCGCGTCCGCGGCGAACTCGAGAAGCTGATGCGAGCGCGGCAGCCGTCGGTGGGTTGGGAGATCCTCCGCGAGGCTCAGCTGCTCGCACTCTGGCTGCCCGAGCTGCAGGCCTGCCGCGGTGTCGTCCAGAACCGCTTTCACGCCTACGATGTCTACTTCCATTCGCTCTACTCCTGCGATGCCGCGCCGCCGGGCAAGCCGGCGGTGCGCTGGGCGGCCCTGCTCCACGACCTCGGCAAACCGGCGACCCGCGCCGGGAAGGACGGCGAGGGCACGTTCTACGGTCACGACCGCGTGGGGGCGGAGCTCGCGGACGCCGTGCTCGGGCGGCTGCGCTTTCCGAACGCGTTCCGCGTGCACGTCGTCCGGCTCGTTCGCGAGCACATGTTCGACTATCGCACGAATTGGTCGGACGCGGTGCTGCGGCGCTGGCTGCGGCGCGTCGGGGTCGCGAACGTCGCCGATCTCTTCGACCTCCGCCTCGCCGACGCCGCGGGCAACGGGCTCAAGTCCGCGCATCCGGCCGCGCTCGACGAGTTCGCGGAGCGCATCCGGCGCACGCTCGAGGCGGGCGATGCGCTCACCGTCCGCGATCTCGCGGTCGACGGCGAGGACGTGATGCGCGAGCTCGGCGTTCCGCCCGGACGCGCGGTGGGCGAGGCGCTCAATGCGCTGCTCGCCGAGGTACTCGAGCGGCCGTCGCTCAACGAGCGGGGGCGACTGCTCGATCGGCTGCGCGCGAACGCACGCGAATCACGCGCCCGCAACGAGCGTTCGAGCGCCGGCGATGCTTGACACTTCTTCGAGCGCCCACCTATTCTGCGAGGCGCTTTTGTCCACTCCCAACACGGGGACGCCCGCCGCATGACGCTCGACGCGCAGATCCTCGCGGTGCAGCGTCCCGTCCGGCGACAGTTGGACGAGGTCCAGAAGCGCCTGCGGGGCCTCTTTCGCACGCCGATCCCGATCCTGAACGAGGTGGGCGGGCACGTGCTCGCCACGCGCGGCAAGAAGTTCCGCCCGACGCTGCTGCTTCTGACGGCTCGCCTGCGCGGCCACCTGGGGCCGGACGCCGTGGTGTGCGCGACGGTGGTGGAGCTGGTTCACGCCGCGGCGCTCATCCACGACGACTCGGTCGACCGCAGTCACCTGCGCCGTGGCATGCCGACCGTGAACGGACTCTGGACGGACGAGATGGCGATCATCATGGGCGACTACCTCTACGCCCAGTCCATGGCGCTGCTCGTCGAGCACGAGCAGAACGCCGCGATGGGCGTGCTCGCGCGCGTCGTGACGGAGATGTCGTGCGGCGAGGCGCTCGAGTTCCAGCACGCCTACGAGCTCGACGTCACCGAGGCGGACTACGAGGAGCTGATCCGCGCGAAGACGGGATCGCTGATCGGCGCCGCGACCGAGATCGGCGCGGGGCTGAACGGCGGCGCGAAGGATCTCAAGCGACGCGCGGCCTTCCGCCGCTTCGGCGAGACCGTGGGCGTCGCGTTCCAGATCGTCGACGATCTGTTCGACTACCTGAGCGACTCCGAGGTGACCGGCAAGCCGGTGGGCTACGACCTCGCCGAGGGCAAGGTCACGCTGCCGCTCATCGCCGCGCTGCGGCAGGCGAGCGAGGCGGACCGCAAGCGCCTGCGCGCGCTCGCCGGCCGCCGCAAGTGGACTCAGGGCCAGTGGGCGAAGCTGTGTGCGCTCATCGAACGCGCCGGCGGCTTCGAGTACGCCCGCGCCCGCGCGGCGGCGCTCGCCGACGACGCGCGCGCGCTGCTCGCGTCGGAGGCCAAGAGTCCGACGCGACGCGCGCTGGACGCGGCGATCGACTACGCCGTCGTCCGCAACCACTGAGCGCGTGCCCGCACCCGCACCCACCGCCGACCCACCATGACCCTGCGACCGCGTTCCGCCAATGGCCCTCCCACGTGGGAGCTGATGCGCGCCGCCGCGCGCGCCGCCGCCTCGAAGAAGGCGGAGCGCATCGTCGGCCTCGACCTGAGCTCGCTCGAGGGGGTCGCGGATGGGTTCCTCATCTGCTCGGGTGGGAGCGAGCCGCAGGTCAAGGCGATCGCCGAGGCGGTCGAGGAGCAGCTGCGCGCGCTCGGCGCCCGGCCGTGGCACGTCGAGGGGCGCGAGGGGCGGCGCTGGGTGCTGCTCGACTACGTCGACGTGGTGGTTCACGTCTTCCACGAGAAGACGCGCGAGTACTACCTGCTCGAGCGGCTGTGGGGCGATGCACGGAGCGTGGACCTTGGTGTGGAGTGAGCTGAAGGCCGATCTCGCCCGTGCGCTCGAGGCCGCGGGACTCTCGACGCCCGAACGGCTGGCCCGGCTCGACTTCGCGATCCCGCGCGATTCCTCGCACGGCGACTGGACGAGCAACCTCTGCATGCTCATCGCGCGCGAGGCCGGCAGGCCACCGCGCGCGCTCGCCGAGGAACTCCAGCGGCACTATCCCTACGATCGCGGCATCGTCGGCTCGGTCGAGGTCGCGGGCCCCGGTTTCCTGAACTTCCGATACGCCGAGAGCTTCCTCGCCGGGCTGCCCGCGCGCATCCTCGAGGAGGGCGCCGCCTTCGGTGACTCCGACTTCGGCGGGGGCGAGCGCGTGCTCGTCGAGTTCGTGAGCGCGAACCCGACGGGCCCGATGAACGTGGTGAGCGCGCGCGCGGCGGCGGTCGGCGCGACGCTGGTCGCGCTGCTCAACGCGGCGGGCTGGGAGGCGGCGAGCGAGTTCTACGTGAACGACGCGGGCAACCAGGTCGACCTGCTCGGCGCCTCGCTCGCGAGCCGGTTCGCCGCTCGCGTCGGGATCGAGCGGCCGCTGCCGCCCGAGGGCTACCAGGGCGAGTACCTGAACGACCTCGCCGCGCAGCTCCCCGTCGACGAGGCGCGCGCTCACCTCGCGGGCGCGGACGGCGACGCGTGGTTCCGCGATCAGGCGCTCGATCGCATGGTCGCGTGGCAGCGCCGCGACCTCGAAGCGTACGGCGTGACGTTCGACCGCTGGTTCCGGGAGTCCGTGCTGCATGCATCGGGCGAGGTGACGGCGACGCTCGAGGCGCTCGAGGCGCGCGGCGCGGTCTACCGCGCGACCCGCCCGACCGGCGTGAGCGAAGCGGCGCGGGCACGCGTCCACCGCGAGGAGGGCGCGGCGTCGGGCGTTGCCGAGGCGACCTGGCTGCGCACGCACGACCACGGCGACGACATGGACCGCGTCGTCATCCGCGCCGATGGCCGGCCCACCTATCTGCTGCCCGACCTGGCCTACCATCGTGACAAGCGCCGGCGCGGCTTCCGGCGCGCGATCAACCTGTGGGGTCCGGACCACCACGCCTACGTCGGCACGCTCACGGCCGCGCTCGCAGCCCTCGGGCTCGAGCCCGACTTCCTGCGCGTGCTCATCGTCCAGCAGGTGAACCTGATGCGCGCCGGACAGCCGGTCAAGATGAGCAAGCGGCGCGGCGAGTTCGACACGCTGAGCGACCTCGTCGACGAAGTCGGGCCCGACGGCGCGCGCTTCTTCTTCCTCATGCGCTCGTGCAGCGCGCACCTCGACTTCGATCTCGACCTCGCCCGACGCCAGAACGACGAGAACCCGGCGTTCTACGTGCAGTACGCGCACGCGCGCATCGCGTCGATCCGGCGCCTCGCCTCCGAGCGCGGGCTCACGCCCGCGGACGGCCCGGGCGCGCCGCTCGCCGCGCCCGAGGAGCTCGCGCTCGTGCGCCGGCTCGCCACCTTCCCCGAGGTCGTGCGCGGCGCGGCCGCGGCGCTCGAGCCGCAGCGCCTCCCGACGTTCCTCGTCGAGACCGCGGCGGAGTTCCACCGCTTCTACCACGCCTGCCGCGTGGTCTCGGACGACGTGACGCTCTCACGCCACCGGCTGCGGCTCTGCTCGGCCGCGCAGCAGGTGCTGCGCAACGGCCTCGCGCTCATGGGTGTCTCGGCCCCCGAGCGGCTCGAGCGCGAGGCGGAGAGCGTGTCGTGAGCGCGTCGCAGCGCATCCTCGTGGTCGGGTCGGTCGCGCTCGACTCGATCCGCACGCCGTATGGCGAGGTGACCGAGGCGCTCGGCGGCTCGGCGTCGTACTTCTCGTTCTCGGCGAGCCACTTCGCGCCCGTCTCGGTGGTCGCGGTCGTCGGCGAGGATTTTCCGATCGAGCACCGCGACCGGCTGCTCGAGCGCGGCGTCGATCTCGCGGGTCTCGAGATGGCGCCCGGGCGCACCTTCCGCTGGCGCGGCGAGTACGCCGCCGAGCTCGGCCACGCCCACACGCTCGAGACCCAGCTCAACGTGTTCGCGGACTTTCACCCGCGCCTCACCGACGCGCACCGCCGCACGCCGTACGTGTTCCTCGCGAACATCGATCCCGAGCTGCAGCTCGAGGTGCTCGGCCAGATGCGCCGACCCACCCTCACGCTCTCCGACACGATGAACTACTGGATCGCGCGCAAGCCCGACCGCGTGTTCGAGGTGCTGCGCCGCGTCGACATCGCGCTGCTCAACGAGGAGGAGGCGAGCGCGCTCTCGGGCGAGACGCACCTCGCGCGGGCCGCGGACCGCCTGCTCGACCGCGGCGCGAACGCGGTCATCATCAAGAAGGGCGAACACGGCGCGCTCTACCACTCGCGCGAGGAACGCTTCTTCACGCCGGCGTATCCCGTCACCGCGCTCACCGATCCGACCGGCGCGGGGGATTCGTTCGCGGGGGGATTCCTCGGCTCGCTCGCGCGCTTCGGGCGGTCCGACGGCGCCGCGATCTGTCAGGCGATGGCGTGCGGCACGGCGATGGCCTCGCTCGCGATCGAGTCCTTCAGCCCGCAGCGCCTGATCGGCACGGCGCCCCCCGAGATCGAGGGGAGGGTGCGCGCGCTCCACCACATGGTCCACTACGACCTCTCGCCGATGTTCTGACGTCCGCCGCAGCGCTTCGGACTTGTGCTACGCTGCCGCCCGACTCGTGGTTCGGGACGACCGGGGGACGCCATGACCGCAACCGAAGCCACACTGGCCGCGAAGGCCGAAGCCACCATCCGGCGGCTGCGCGAGGTCGAGAGCGTGAGCGTGCAGGCGGACTCCTCCGGAATCCGCGAGATCCACGTGCTCACGAGCTCGGAGCGCCCGCCCAAGAATCTGGTGCGCGACATCCAGACCGTGCTGCGCGCGGGGCTTGGCCTCGGCATCGATCACCGCGTGGTCTCGATCGCGCGCGCCGAACCGCGCGAAGCGTCGGATGAACGCGCGCCGGGACCGCTCGACGACCTGCTCGGTGCCGACGCCGAGGCGTCGCCCGTGGCGCACGATCAGCGCATCCGCTTCGAGAGCGTCAACCTGTTCGTTTCGGGCGCGCGCGCGCAGGCCCAGGTCGAGCTGCGCTGGAAGGGGCTGCCGCGCATGGGCAGCTCGAGCGGCTGGAG
>Ga0335083_10002588_pt1 | contig 23783 bp, 24 predicted proteins | sample Lox_Sample_42_FD_206716 | JGI IMG/M metagenome (GOLD analysis project Ga0335083, IMG submission 206716) | Soil microbial communities from Loxahatchee National Wildlife Refuge, Florida, United States - Lox_Sample_4.2 | ecosystem: Environmental > Terrestrial > Soil > Wetlands | place: USA...
GGGCGTCCTGTTCCTTGGGGCGTCCTGTTCCTTGGGGCGTCCCTGCCACGTTGGGCGGCGATCGGGCTGCTGCATCACGTGCGCGTGAGGGGGAGCCGGGGCGCGATACACAGCCCCGTTCGTTGGAAATCTTTAGGTTTTTAGCTTCAGGACGCGGCGGGCGTTCTCGCTGAGGAACTTGGGCCAGACCTCGTCGCGGAAGGGCACCTGCGGCATGTCGGAGAAGATCCGCTCGAGGGACAGGCCCATCGGGAAGTAGCCGCCGTAGATGATCTTGTGGGAGCCCCGGGTGTTCGCGTACTTCACGATCGCCTCGGGGTAGTACTTGGGCGCGAAGGCGGAGGTGGAGTAGTACAGGTTCGGCCACTTGAGCATCAGCTTGGCGGCCAGTTCCTCCCACGGCTCGCAGCCGTGCCTGGTGACGAAGACCAGCTCGGGGAAGTCGTACATGACCACGTCGATGCGCGAGACGTCCTGGACGGAGTACTTGAGGCGGGGCCCGGGGACGCCCGCGGTGCAGAAGATCGGGATGCCGAGGTCCACGCAGGCCTGGTATACGGGGTACATCTTGGGATCGTCGATCGCTACCTGCGGGAAGGTCCCGGCCGGGAAGACGCTGACGGCCCTGATGCCGAACTCCTCGTGCTGGCGGCGCATGGCGCGCACGGTCCCGGTCACGTCGTTGGGGTCATCGATGTTCCCGGCGGGCACGAACCGGTCCGGGTGCTTCTTCAGGGCCAGCCGCGAGGTGTCGTCGCCGGTGCCGATCATGCCGAGCTCGATGCCGAAGCGGTCCATCTCGTGCAGCGTCACGGCGACCGGGTCCGAGGTCGGCAGGTCCTTGGGGACGTTCCTGAACATGTACTCGGCGGGAAACTGCATCTCCTCCAGGGAGCCCTTGTCCTTGGTCTGCTTGCGGATGAAGTCGTACTGGCTGAATCCCTCGTGCGGGAAGCCGATCATCGTGTCGACGACCGGGATCCCGGCTGGCATCGGCATGCGCAAGCTCCTCTGAAATCTGATTTCAGTTAGGTACCATCCTTGCCCGGTGATTGCTAGATAGCAAGGCGCTTGCCGTAACCAGAATTCGGTTCTAGGCTGCTGATGATCCCAGCTGAGGGCACGGCTGAAGGGGCTGCCTGGCATGACCACCGAACTCCCGTTCCGGTTCTTCGACTGCGACAACCACTACTACGAGGCCATGGACGCCTTCACCCGGCACATCGAGCCGGCGTACCGCAAGCGCACCATGCAGTGGGCGCAGATCGACGGCCGGACCCGGCTGCTGGTCGGCGGCAAGGTGAACAAGTTCATCCCGAACCCCACCTTCGACCCGGTGGCGGCGCCCGGGGTCATGGACGAGTACTTCCGCGGGCGCAATCCGAAGGGGGCCGACCCCCGGGTGCTGTTTGGCGAGCTCGAGCCGTGCCGGGCCGAGTACCGCGACCGGGACGCCCGGATCGCGGTGATGGACGCCCAGGGTATGGAGGGCTGCATTCTGCTGCCCACGCTGGGCGTCGGCATGGAGCAGGCACTGGCCCACGACCTGCCCGCGCTGACCGCGGCGTTCCGGGCCTTCAACCGGTGGCTGGAGGAGGACTGGGGGTTCGCCTACCAGAACCGGATCTTCGCGGCTCCCTACATCACGCTGTCCGACCCGGACAACGCGGTCCGTGAGCTGGAATGGGCGCTGGAACGGGACGCCAGGTTCGTCGTCATGGTCGGTGGCCCGGTCACCACGGCGCTCGGCATGCGCTCCCCCGCCGACGAGATGTTCGACCCGTTCTGGCGGCTGGCGAACGACGCGGGCATCACCATCTGCTACCACGGCGGCGAGACCAGCTACACCAAGTACCTCGGGGAATGGGGCGAGAAGGACTTCACCGAGGCGTTCAGGGCCACCGCGTTCCGCGGGCTGACCTCGGCCGACCCGCTGCAGGACACGATCGCCAGCCACCTGGCGCGCGGCCTGTTCCATCGCTTCCCCAACCTGCGGATGGCCTCGATCGAGGTCGGCTCGGCCTGGGTGTTCCACCTGTTCGAGAAGCTCACCAAGACCTACGGCCAGGTCCCGCACCTGTTCCCCGAGGACCCGCGGGAGACGTTCAAGCGGCACGTGTGGGTCTCCCCGTTCTACGAGGACGAGCTGGCCAGCCTGCTGCGGCTGATCGGGGCCAGCCACATCCTCATGGGCTCGGACTACCCGCACGTGGAGGGCCTGACCGAGCCGTCGCTGTACATCAAGGACCTGCAGAACTTCAACTACACGCCGGAGCAGTGCCGGGTGGTCATGCGGGACAACGGCCTGTTCCTCGCCACCCGCCGTCCGGCCTGAGCCGATGCGGCTCGCCCGGTCCAGCCTGTGCAGCATCCTCCTGGAGGAGGGTGAGGAGCATCTCGCCGTCCTCATCGCGCGGGCGGACCTGCCGGAGGTCCTCGACTCCGACCGGGATGCGCCGGCCCTGGCGGCGCTCGGTCTCGGCTCGGACGACCTGGCCGCTTTGCTGCCCGCGGTGAGCGGCGATCCGGTGACCGGCCGCCGCGGCCGCGACGAGCTGGCCCAGGCGGTCTCGGAGCGGTGGGCGCAGCTGGTGTCCGCCTGGACCGTGTCTCCCCCGGCGTCTCCCCCGGCTGGGCGCGCCGATGGCTGACCGGCCTCCTTCTCACCTGCGGTGGCCGGGGGCGGCGGCGCTGCCGGACGCCGTGCGTGACGCGCTGCTCGGACCGGGCGCGCCGTTTGAGCTGGTCACCGAGCCGGTGCTCGGGCACGACCACGTCGTGTTCGCCCGGCGGCCCCGCACGCTGCGGCAGATGCTGGATGCGCAGGCCGCCGCGGTTCCTGATCAGGCGTTCCTGATCTCGCCGGAGCGGGAGTGGACGTACCGCGAGGCGGTCGAGCACATCGACGCCACCGCCGTCTTGCTGGCCTCGCGCTACGGTGTCGCCGCGGGTGACCGGGTCGCGGTCGTGGCCGCGAACAGCGCCGAGTACGCCATCGTGATGTGGGCCGTGGTCACGCTGGGCGCGATCGTCACCAGCCTGAGCGGGTGGTGGACCAGGCCGGAACTCGAGTACGGCATCGGCCTGACCGGGCCGCTGCTCATCGCGGGTGACGCGCGGCGGCTGGCCCGGCTAGCGGACGGCTCGGTCCCGGCCGGGGTGCCGGTGCGGCTGCTCGGTGACCTGTGCGCCGAGGCAGGGGAGCTCGCGGGGAAGGTCCCGGCGCTTGCTGGAATCGGCGAGGATTCGCCGGCCGTCATCTTGTTCACTTCGGGCACGACGGGGCGCCCGAAGGGAGCCACGCTGTCGCACCGGAACATCATCAACTTCGCGATGCTGAGCAGGTTCAACGCCGCGGCGGCGGCCGCCGGGGCCGCTCCCCCGGCGTCTGGCGCCGCGGCTTCTGGCTCGGCGGCGGCTGGCGGGGGGCCGCGGATGTGCACGATCGTGTCCAGCCCGATGTTCCACATCTCGGGCATGATCGCCGTGTTCCTTACCGGTGTCGCCTTCCCGACCACGCTGGTCTTCCCCGCCCCGGGTCCCTGGGATCCGCGTGTCTGGCTGGAGCTGACGGCCAGGCACAAGGTCACTTCGTGGTCAGGAGTCCCTACCCAGTTCTGGCGGCTGCTCCGGCATCCCGACGCGGGCAGCTACGACCTCAGCTCGGTGATGACCGTCGGCGGCGGGGGCGCCGTGTTCCCGCCAGAGCTGGTGCGCGAGCTGCACGAGCGGTTCCCGCGGGTCCGGCTGGGCAACGGCTACGGGATGAGCGAGACGGTCGGCGTCGGCACCCAGACGGGCGGCGAGCTGTTCGTCTCGGTGCCCGCGTCGGTCGGGCCGGCGCTGCCTACCGTGGAGGTGCAGATCCGGGGCCAGGACGGCCGTGTGCTGGCCGAAGGGGAGATCGGGGAGATCCACCTGCGAACGCCGTCGGTGTTCCTCGGCTACTGGGACGACCCGGCGGCGACCAAGGACGCCCTGGACGCGGACCGCTGGTACCGGACCGGCGACTTCGGCCGGGTCGCCGGCGGCCTGCTGTTCCTGGAGAGCAGGCGGCGGGACATGATCCTGCGAGGCGGGGAGAACATCTACCCGATCGAGATCGAGAACCGGCTGGCCGGGCACGCCGACATCGACGACGCCGCGGTGATCGGGGTGGAGGACGCGGAGCTAGGGCAGGTGGTCAAGGCGTTCGTGGTCAGGAGGGCGGGCTCTGACCTGACCGGGGAGCAAGTCCGTGCCTGGTGCGCCGAGGCTCTGGCCGCGTTCAAGGTGCCGGTGGCGGTGGAGTTCCGGGAGGCCCTTCCTTACACCGAGACGGGCAAGCTGCTGAAGCAGCAACTGGAGGCCGAGGAGCGGACGCGGCAGCTGCGCGCCGACGAGCCGGCCAGTGCCTTCCGGCACGTCAAGCCTGTCGACGACTAGAGCGAGTCTCACCGCCCCCTGTAACCCCGTCCTCACCATTCCGGTTCAGTGGTTGTGGCAGTCTCATGACTGTGGCCGTTAGAGTGCCGCAGCCATTGAATTATGGGCATGCGCACTGCCGCTCGTGCTCGACCTCATACGTGTCATGCCAGCGGCCTGCCGCCACGTCCTCGACTTCGGCTGGCGGCTGACCGCACCTGCCATCGCCGAGGGCCGGGACGCCGTGTACTGGCAGGACGGGGACGGCCAGGTGGTCGGGCTCGCCGCGTGGCAGCAGGCCTGGGCCACCCTCGACTTCTACGTCCGTCCCGGCCCTGACGCCGGGAACCGCCGGGATCAGCGGGACGGTGAGCGGGGCAGGCCGAGGACGCGTTCGGCGATGACGTTGAGCTGGATCTCCAGCGTGCCGCCGCCGATCAGCGTGGGCGGGAGGGAGAGGTAGCGCTGGGACGCCGCCCCGTTCGTTCCCGCTATGGTGGCGGCGTCCGGGCCCTGCCAGCTCAGCGCCGCCTGCTGGAGGCGGGTGGCGTTCCAGGCGGCGACGACCTTGAGGACGCTGGCCTCCGGGCCCTGCTGCAGGCCGGCGATCTGGCGGAGCAGCAGCCGCTGGCTCATGGCGGTGAAGGCGAGCAGGTCGGCGGTGATCGCGCCGCATTCTGTCATCATCTGGGCGAGCGCCTCGGGCGAGGCCTGGTCCCCGCGGGCGGGCAGGTAGTCCACGGGCCGGACCGGACGGCGCCCCATGCCGGTGGCGATGTTGACTCGTTCGTTGCCGAGGGTGGTGCGGGCCAGCCGCCAGCCGTCGCCGGGGGTGCCGACGAGGCGGTCGTCAGGGACGAACACGCCGGTCAGGAAGACCTCGTTGAACAGGTACCCACCGTTGGCCTCGCGCAGCGGGCGGACTTCGACGCCGGGGCTGTGCATGTCGACCAGGAAATAGCCGATGCCCTTGTGCTTGGGCGCCGCGGGGTCGGTACGGGCCAGGCAGATCGCCCAGTCGGCCTCGGCCGCCTGGGACGTCCAGACCTTCTGGCCGTCCAGCCGCCACCCGCCGTCCGCCTTCTCGGCGCGGGTACGCAGGGACGCAAGGTCCGAGCCGGCCCCGGGCTCGGAGAAGAGCTGGCACCAGATGAGGTCGCCGCGCAGGGTCGGGCCGACGAAGGCCTCGCGCTGCTCCTCGGTGCCGTGGGCCAAGATGGTGGGCAGCGCCCACTCCCCCACGGTCGTGGAGGGCTGGGCCAGCCCGGCCCGCTCGAACTCCTGGAGGATCACCACCTGGGCGGCGGGGCTGGCCTCGATCCCGTACGGGCGCGGGTAGTGCGGCGCCGCCAGCCCGCGCTCGGCCAGGAAGCGGCGCTGCTTGTCCGGAGCCATGGCGGTCGCCTCAGCGAGCGTCTCGGTGACCCAGGCCCGCAGTCCGTCGGGTTCATCGTCCAGCCGCAGGTCGTGGCGGCGCTCGGTGGAGCGGGACAGCTGCGCTACCCGCCGCGGCCAGGCGGCGGCCGGGCCGAGCAGGGCCTGCAGGCTCGTCGCGCGGCGCCAGTACAGGTGGACGTCGTGCTCCCAGGTGTAACCGATGCCGCCGAACAGGGTCACGGTCTCCAGGCCGAGGTCGGTGGCGACGGGAAGCGCGCTGGCCGCGGCGGCCGCGGCCAGCGCGAACTGCCCGGAGTCTTGCCCGTGGGCGACGGCGGCGTCCCAGGCCGCGGCCGTGATGAGCTGGCTGCGGGCGAACAGCCGCGCGCACTTGTGCTTGATGGCCTGGAACGAGCCGATGGCCTGCCCGAACTGCTCCCGGACCTTGGCGTATTCCAGGCCGGCCAGCTGGCACCAGCGGGCCACGCCGGCCGCTTCGGCGGCGAACAGCGCGGCGGCCAGGTCGCGGACCCGGTCCTGGTCGACGTCGAGGACCTGCTCGTCCGGGACGACCAGGTCGTGCAGCGTCAGCCGGGCCACGTCGCGGGTCAGGTCGACCGGCTCGGCCGGGAGAACCTCGATGCTCGCGCGTATCCCGGCGGCGTTGTCGTCGGCGGCTGGGGCGTTGTCGTCGGCGGCTGCGGCGGCGGTGTCAGCGGTGTCAGCGGTGTCGGCGGCGAACCAGACCGTGCGGCCGTCTGCCTGCGCCCCAAGGATCAGGATCTGCGCGCCGGCGCCGCCGAGGACGGGCGCGCTCTTGCCGCTGACCCGCCATCCGCCGCCGCTCCGCACGGCCCGCAGGCCGGCCGCGGTAACGGCGCTGGCCGCGGTCGCGCCGGCCACCAGGCGGGGCAGCAGCCGGCCGGCCAGGCCCGCTGGTGCGTGCTCGGCGATGAGCTGGCCGGCTAGCACGGTCGGCAGCAGCGGCCCGGGGAACAGGCCGAAGGCGGCCTGCTCGAGCACCACCGCGAGCTCGACCAGGCCCGCGCCGTCGCCGCCTGCTGATTCCGGCAGGTGCAGGGCGTGGAATCCCTGCCGGACCAGGGCGTGCCAGGACGGCTGCGGCTGGCCCGCGGCGAGTTCGTCGAAGGCGGCGCGGGTGACCGCGATCGGAGCGTGCCTGGCCGTGAAGCCGGCCACCGCCTCGGCGAGATCCTGCTGGTTCCCGGTAAGGGCGATCGTCACCGCGCATCCCCTGACATAGAACCGAATTCTAACTCTTGCTGCCGTTAGGCGGGAGGGGAGGCAGGCGCTCCTACCGGGGCGAGGGAAGGCAGGACGGGGGTGGCTGGTGGGGCCGGGGTCCGGGGGGAGGTTAGGCGGGGGTGTAGTCGTAGATGAGGCGGATGGCGTTGTCGATGTTGTCGTAGACGTCCTGGATCGTGGCGCGGTTGCGGACCCAGGCTCGCAGGGAGCTCTCGAGGACTGAGTTGATGGTGGTGAAGATGGCGCGATGATCCTCGTCAAGCGGGCCTTCGAGCGCGGTCTGCACGGAGTCGCGGAACTGGGAGGATACCGACTGGTAGAGGTCGTCCGCGTAGGTGTCGGTGGTCGCGCTCAGCATCATCATCACGCCGAAGAACTGGGGCTGCATCTGGAACGCCCTGATCGTCCGGTGGAAGACGTCGCGCAGCCGCTCCGCCTCGGTCGCACCGGCGGGCGGCTCCTTCTCGAGTTTCTTCTTGAGCGCGCCCTGCCACTCCACGAAGGCCGCGGCGAGCAGGTGCTCCTTGGACGCGAAGTACCGGTACAGCGTGCCCAGGGCGACCCCGGAATCTCTGGCTACCTCGGAGATCCTGACCTGGTCGACGTCGCTGCTGGCCAGGGCGCGCAGGGCGGTACGGACGATGCGCTGGCGGCGGGCGAGCTGGTCGTGGCGTAGCGTCTCTGGCGCGGGCGGCCCGGCGATGTGCAGCACGTCCTGCCTCCAGCCGTCTGAAACCGAAATCGCGTTACAGTCTAGCAACCCGGCGCATCCAGGTCTCGGGGCTGGACCGGCCTGCGCGGAGGCCGGGCGCGGGGAGTACGTGGCGGCGGACCTGGCTGACCCAGCGGGGCGTGAGCGGGTGACGGAGGCGGTAAGGAACTCGTTCGGTAGCTTGGATTTGATTTTTCTTGTGCTGGGGTCGAGGAGAGAGCGATGGTTGTGTACGACCCGTTCGACTGGGAGACCGCGCACAACCCCTGTCCGGTGTACCGTCGGCTCCGCGACGAGGCACCGGTCTATTACAACGAACGGCTGGGTTTCTGGGCGCTGTCCCGGTACGACGACGTGGTGGCGGCGCACCTGGCCACCGACGACTTCTCCAGCGCGCACGGCGTCACCATCGAGGGGATGGAAAAGGACACGCCGTTCCTGATCGTCAAGGACCCGCCGGAGCACACCGCGCACCGCAAGATCGTGGGGCGGCTGTTCACCCCGCGGCGCATCGCGGAGCTCGAGCCGTTCGTCCGGCGCACCGCGGCCGGCCTGCTCGACCGGCTGCGCGGCGCCGACCGGTTCGACGTGGTCGAGGACTTCTCCTTCCGGCTGCCGCTGGACGTGATCAGCGAGCTGATCGGCATCCCGGCCTCCGCCCGTGAGCAGGTCCACCAGCTCAGCGACCGGATCGCGGTCCGCGACGACAGCGTGGTGATGTCCGACGACGCCATCGGCGCCACCCTCGATCCTGGTGACCGGTTCGGCGGTCCACGACGAGCGCAAGTATCCGGACCCTGACCTGTTCGATATCCGCCGCGACATCGACCGGCACGTGAGCTTCGGCTTCGGCCGGCACTTGTGCCTGGGCGCCTCGCTGGCGCGGCTGGAGACCCGGGTGGCCTTCGAGGAACTGCTTCGCCGGTTCCCTGACTTCACCATCGACGAGACCGGCGCCGAGCGTCACGTCAGCGTCAACGTGTGTGGCCTGGCCAAGCTCCCCCTGGTCGTGCAGGCCCGCACCGCCGCCTGAGGCTCGGCTAGCTGGCTTCGGGTTCTTCTGCGGGCTCGGGTTCTGGGGCGCGCCAGAAGACGGCGAGCTGGAGGGCGGCGGCGCCGAGGCCCAGGCCGGCCGCGAGGGCGGCGCGGCTAGCCGGGGTGAGCTTGTCGTGAATGCCGAGGAGGCGGTCGACGCTGAGGTCGCCGGGGCCGAGGGCGGCCAGGGCGACCGAGGCGACCGACAGGTTCATCACGTACTCGTAGCCCTCTTTGGTGATGAAGAACCCGTTGGGCACGTGCACGGTGCGCGCCGCGACGGCGAGCGTGCCGACCACGGCGGACGCGGCGAGCGGCGTCCCGGCCCCGGCGATCAGCGCGACGCCGGCTCCGGTCTCCACCGCGGCGCTCGCCGCCGCCTGGAGTTTGGGCTGCTTGAAACCGATCGAGCCGAACCACCGGGCCGTGCCGTCCAGGGTCCGGCCGTGCCGGACGCCGTGGGCGATCATGGTGGCGCCGATCGCCGTCCGCAGGCCCAGGCGGGCCACGTCGATACCCTTCACGATCCTCCGCCTCCATCTATCGCGAGTGGCCCGCGGCCGCGGCCCGCCGCCCACCATAGCCCCGCGGCGGCCGCCGTGGCGGGGAACCTCACCCTGGCTCCTCCAAACCGGCGAGGTGCTGCGCGCCGAGCTCGGACTGAGCCCGGACGAGCTCGGCGCGCGGCGGGACGACGGCGTTATCACCTGATCTCGGTCATAGGTGGGCCGCCAGCTGGCTGATCGAGACGAGAGGGAGCGACCAGGCTAGGGCGAAGCGCTCCACGGCGGCCCCGGTCAGCATGTGCCCGTCGGGCCCCATGACCTCGCAGATGGCCGCGACCGCCGGCAGGCCGGCCGCCACGCACAGCGCCAGCGAGGCCTCGGTATGACCGGACCGCTCGGCCAGGCCGCCCGGCCGCCCGGCCAGGGGGAAGACGTGACCGGGGCGCAGGAAGTCGGCGGGGGTGGCGTCGGGATGGGCCAGGCGGCGGATGGTCGCGGCCCGGTCGTGGGCCGACACGCCGGTCCCCGGGCCGGCGGCGAGGTCGACCGAGACGTGGTAGGCGGTGCCGTGCCGGTCGCCGCCGCCTGGCATCGGCCCGATCTCGAGGCGGTCGAGGCGGTCGCGGTCGCACGGGACGGTGGTGTGCCCGCACACCTGGGTGAGCAGGAACGCCATCGACTCGGGGCGCAGCCGCGCGCCGGCGAACACCACGTCGGCTTCGGCCTCCCGGTCCGGGTCGTAGATCAGCACCCCTCCCCCGGCCGCCAGGTGGCTGACGCACTTGCCGACCCCGGCCGGCCCGGTCAGCTCCCCGGCCCACGGCAGGGCGGCGAGGGAGCGGGCGGCCACCAGGTGAGCCGACTGCCACAAGTCACGGGCCGACTTGACGAACAGGTCGGACTCGAGGTTGACCCGCTGCTCGGCCCGCAGTCCTGACAGGGTGGTGGCGGCCAGGGTGAGCGGGATGAGGGCGACCGAGAACCGGTCGGCCAGGACCTCGGCCACCGTCAGGCTGACGCCGTCGACGGCGACCGAGCCCTTGGCCACGATCTCGTCGAGAAACCGCTTCGGCGGCCGGATCCACACCCGCCGGGAGCCGCTGGGCTCCTCGTCGACCTTGGCTATCTTGCCGATCGCGTCGGTGTGACCCTGGACGAGATGACCGTCCAGGGCGTCGCCGACGCGCAGCGGCAGCTCCAGGTTCACCTGAGCGTCTGGGGCCAGGTCGCCCAGCGTGCTGCGGTTGGCCGTCTCGGCGGAGATCCCGGCCCGGAAGCGTCCGGTCTGGTCATCGACGTGGACCGCCGATACGCAGGTCCCGTTGATGCTGACCGAACCGCCCGCAGTCAGGCTGGCGGCGGTCTTGGCCGCTTCGATGACGAGATCCGGGCCGGTCCCGACCACGGTCCCGATCTCGGTAATGCGTCCGCTGTACATGGCGTGACAACTCCTCTGGTCCGCGAGTAATGGCGTTCCTTCGGACTGTCACCGATGGTTCCGGGATTGCGCCGGATCGATCCGCCAGCGGCGGAACTCGCGGACTTTTACCGCGCAGCACGGGCTCGCACCGTTCGGAGCCAGAATATCGCTTTGACCGATGCGCGATGATGGCGGGGTGACCACCGCCGACGAGAGGCCGCGTTGAGCAAGGTCGCCGCCCTGGTCGCGCCGCCCCGCCTCGGCCGGGACTTCCGCTGGCTGCTGGCCTCGAACTGGGTGACCAACCTCGGCGACGGGATCACGCTGGCGGCCGGGCCGCTGCTGGTGGCGTCCCAGACCCGCAACCCGCTGGCCGTGGCGATGGCGACGTTCCTCCAGCGGCTGCCCTGGCTGATGTTCGGGCTGTACGCCGGCGTGCTGGCGGACCGGGTCAGCCGGCGGGCCATCGTCATCGTCACCGGACTGGTCCGGGTGACGATCCTGGTCCTGCTCATCGCGTCCATCCTCACCCGCCGGGTCGACACTCCGGTGGTGCTGGCCGCGCTGTTCCTGTTCGGGGTGAACGAGACCTTCGGCGAGACCGCGTCCACCACCGTGCTGCCGATGCTGGTCGGCCCGGACGACCTGGGCGTGGCGAACGCCCGCTCGCTCACCGGCGTGATCGTGTGGGACCAGCTGGCCGGCCCGCCCGTCGGCGCCGCGCTGTTCGCGGCGGGGATGGCCCTGCCCTTCGTCACCGAGGCCGTGTGCGTGCTGGCCGGGGTGCTGCTGATCGCCCGGATACGGTTGCCGGCCCCGGAGCGGACCGCGGCCCCGCAGGCCAGGGGAGGCCGGGCGGCCCGGGTGCGCGAGGACATCAGCGAGGGATGGCGCTGGCTGTGGGCGCACCCCGCGGTCCGGACGCTGGCCATCACCATCTTCACCTTCAACATCACCTTCGGCGCGGCCTGGTCGGTGCTGGTGCTGTACGCCCGCGAGCGGCTGGGCATGAACGCGCTCGGCTTCGGGCTGATCACCACCGCGTCGGCGGCGGGCGGGCTGCTCGGCACCGCGTCCTACGGCTGGCTGGAACGGCGCGTCCCGCTCGGGGTCATCATGCGCGGCGGGCTGATCATCGAGACGCTGACGCACCTCGCGCTGGCGCTGACCCGCTCGGTCTGGGTCGCGCTGACCGTGTTCTTCATCTTCGGCGCGCACGCCTTCATCTGGGGAACGACCTCGATGAGCGTGCGGCAGCGGGCCGTACCCACCGAGTTCCAGGGCCGCGTCGGCAGCGTCTACCTCACCGGCGTGGTCGGCGGCCTCGTGATCGGCACCGCGCTCGGCGGCGCGGTCGCCTCCGTCTGGGGCGTCACCGCGCCGTTCTGGTTCGGCTTCGCCGGATCGGCCGTGATCCTGGCGCTCATCTGGCGTTCGCTGCTGCAGATCGCGCACGACGACGAGAACCTGCGGGCCCGCCAGCACGGCTGACCGCCACGGCAGGCCCGCGGCGGGCATGATGGCCTGATGGATGCGCTCATGGGGGCCAGCGGGTACGAGTCGTGGTTCGTCAGCGCCCGTGACCCGGCCTCGGACCGGGCGCTGTGGATCCGTCATACCCGGCACCGTCCGGTCGAGGGGCTCAAGGGGTCGGAGTCGGCCGCCCTGTGGTGCACCGCCGCCGGCCGTGACCTGGGCGGGCCGCCGGTCGTGATCAAGGAGGTCTTCGGCGCCTTCCCGGCGGGGGCGTCGGCGGGGGCTGGCGGGTTCCGGGGGCAGGCCGTGATGGCCGGGCAGAGCGCGCGCTGGGACCTGGCCATCGCCGGGGACCAGGCGCCGCTGCGGCCGCTGCGGCCGGCCGCGCTGTACCGCGCGCCGCTGCCGCGCACCAAGCTCGAGGCGGTGGTCCCTGACGGCACGGTGACCGGCACGCTCGAGATCGCCGGCCGCGAGGTCGCCGTGGAGGGCTGGCGGGGAACGGCCGGGCACAACTGGGGCTCCGAGCACGCCGATACGTGGGTGTGGCTGCACGCGGCGGACTTCAGCACTGGAAACCTCAGTGCTGGGAACCTCGGTGCCGGGGATTCGGGCTGGGTGCCGGATGCGTGGCTGGAGCTGGTGCTGGCCAGGATCAGGGTCGGCCCGGCCCGGTCGCCGTGGACCGCGATGGGCGCGCTCGGCCTGGGCGGAGACCGGATCGTGCTGGGCGGCCTGGGCCGCCGGCCGCTGGTCGACGCCCGCCCGGACCGGCTCACCGCCAGCATCGGCGGGCCGCGCGTCCGCCTGCTGCTGTCGGTGACCACGGACGACGCCGACCCGGTCGCCGTGACCTATGCCGACCCGCGCGGCGGGACCCGCACCGTCAGGCACGCCGCCCTGGCCGGCGTCACGCTGTCCCTGCGCCGCCCGGGGCACCCCGAGCTGACCCTGTCCAGCCGCCGCGGCGCCTACGAGTACGGCACCGCCCAGCCCATGCCCGGAATCGAGCCCCGGCCGCTGCCCGAGGGCTGAAGGCGGCGTCCCGTCATGCGCGAAGATGACGCCATGAAGGTGCGGTTCGCGGGGAGCGGGGACGCGTTCGGCAGCGGCGGGCGGTGGCAGACGTGCATCCACGTGTCCGGCGAGGGTCAGGTGGTGCTGGTGGACTGCGGCGCGACCAGCCTGACGGCGCTCAAGGCCCAGGGCCTCGACCCGGGCACCGTGGACGCCGTGGCCGTGACCCACCTGCACGGGGACCACTTCGGCGGGCTGCCCTTCCTGATCCTCGACGGCCAGTTCTCGCACCGGACCAGGCCGCTGCGGGTGGCGGGCCCGCCGGGGATCAGGACGCGGCTGGCCGAGGCGATGGAGGTGCTGTTCCCCGGCTCGGGCCAGGTACGGCGGCGGTTCGCGGTGGAGGTCACCGAGCTGCGTCCCGACGGGACGCCGGCCAGCCTCGGCGCGGCGGTCGTGCGCGGCTGGGAGGTCGTGCACGCGTGCGGGGCGCCGCCGCTGGCGCTGCGGGTCGAGCTCGGCGGCCGGAGCCTCGGCTACTCCGGGGACACCCAGTGGACCACGGCGCTGGCCGAGGCGGCGGGCGGAGCTGACCTGTTCGCGGCGGAGGCCTACACGTTCGACCGGCCGGTCCGGTATCACCTGGACTACCAGACACTGCGCGCCCACCTCGGCGAACTTGACGCCCGCCGGATCGTGCTCACCCACATGTCCGCGGACATGCTGGCCAGGCAGGCGGACGCCGAGCTGCCGGCCGCCTACGACGGGATGACCATCGAGCTGTGACCCCGCCGCCGGGCACGCCGACCGCTAGCGGGGCGTCCCGCCGCGCTCGCCGCTGACGGCGAGGCGCTGGAGTTGCCCTTCGTGCACGCTGGGCATCCAGTCGTAGGTGGCCGACGGGCCGATCCGCGGGTCGGCGGGAACGCCGGCCTCACGCAGGGCGTGCACGTACGCGCGGTCCTGGTCGATCCGTGCGCGTACCTGATCAGCTCCGCCGACGGATCCGTGGCCGGGGATGAGGACATCGACGCCGCCTGCCGCGTCCCCGAGCAGCCGCAGCGCGGCGAGGTAGTCCTCGATCGGGTCCGCGGTGCCGTTCAGGTCGAGCATCGGGATCAGCACATCGGAAAGCATGTCGCCGGCGACGAGAACCCCGCGTTCCCCGATCAGCAGCGCCGCATGGCCCGGGGCATGCGCCTGATGCTCGATGATCCGGACCGCAGGGCCATCCCAGGGAATCCGCGCCGTCCCGGCGGGCAGGCCGGTGATGAGGCCGAGCAGGTCCAGCGGCACCTGCTGGGCGATGTCCGGCGGTATCAGGTGCTGGGCGACGCGGGCCTTCGCGGCCGCGTCCGGCAGCCGCTCCCGGACAGTGGCCGCGCAGCGGGCCGTGCCGTAACGGGGCGCCGCGCCAAGCTCGGCCTGCCAGAGCAGGTGATCCCAGTGCGGATGGGTAGAGAACCCGGCCACGACGGGCTGGCCCAGCTCGCGGAGGTCGTCCGCGAGGTCGGTCATTTCGTCACCGAGCACCCCGGGGTCGATGAGCAGCACGCCAGCCCGGCCCTGCACGACAATGGCGTTGCTCTGGCAGAACTCGCTCTCGTGGATCAGCACACCCTCCGCGACCTGTCGCAGCACGAGGGGCCCCTTCCGCTTGTGATTTGCAACCGCTTGTCGAGACGCTAGTACCTAGCGGTGGCAGATTGCAAGCAGTTTGGGCGGAGCGCGCGAGCTGCGCCTCCATGATGACCGGGCCTCGCCCGCCGCGGACGGAAGGACCGCGGCGCATCCGCTGATCCGGGAAGCGCTTATTGCTCAGGTCACTAGAATTGCACCTGAGCGGCCGATCCACTGAGCCGCGTTACGTGATAAGTAGTAAGCTGCCCGTGACCCAGCCCGGCTATTGTCGTCCGGTGCATGGTGGTGATACCCACGGTGTGGATGACGTGACTGGTCGCGCCGAGGAGATTGACCCTCGGCACCAGCAACGTAAATGTAGTGTCGCCGAAGTCGGGAGTCCTGACGAGGGTCACGGTGACCAGGGTGCCGAGCGCAGTTTCCTCGATGGCGATATCGTCGCCGCTGAAATTCAGTGACTGGTGGGAGTCCTGGTAGCTGAAGTGCGGTTTCCCGTCGAAGCCGCTGAGAGCCAGGCTCACCGTGAGGCCGCCACCGCTGAGACTGAAGAGGTTTGGGGCCTCTATCGGAAGTGCGTTTGCGTTAGACATCACTTACCTCCTTGAAGTTTCTGACAGCTAGATCGGCTCCTTCCTGATGGTCTGATATCGCATTAGTCACGCTTCTGACGTGGCTCGGTAGACTGTTTCACCACACTGATTCAGCGGTCGAACTGTTGTCAAGACCGTGGATCATGATCATCATTGTCATCGTGCGGGCGAAATAGCGGATATACGGCGCCCTTGACTATTCTTCCGATCCAGCCTGGTAGTCCAGAGCCGGCCGTGAACATCACGCGCTTCCTCTCCCAAATTGCCCTTACCAGGCTGCTATGAGGTCAGCGGGGGTGAAGGCGGCGTCCACGCGCGTCGCGGACGTTCCTGAGCGGGAGACGGCGACGAGCGGGACCGGGCCGGAGGTGATCCGGTCCCGGTGGCGCTGGAGCGCCAGCAGATCGTGGTCGTCGAACTGGCCGGTCTCCAGCCATTTGACCGAGCCGAGGAACAGCAATTGCTTCGCGACTGGTTCCCGGTCGGCGCCCACGATGTCGATCTCGACGTCGTTGCTGCGTGTCCAGTAGCCGCCGACCACCGGTGCGGCGGGGATGCCCTGGGCGGGCAGGATGCGAGCGAGGGCCTCGCATACCAGCGGCTCGACGGCGCGACCGCGCCAGCCGGTCCAGCTCCGTTCGATCCGGGCCATCGTCAGGTCTGAGCGCATCCGGTCCACTTCGGCTAGGCGCGGGCCGAGGAACGCGAGCCAGAACCGCAGGTAGGTATCGGTGATCCGGTACCTGCGCTCCTTCGACGGGGACAAGCTGACCGGCAGTTCCCCCGCTACGACCCCCTTGCTGATCAGAAGGTCGGCGGCGCGGGTCAAGGTGGAGTGGGCGATGCCCCCGGCGGCCCTGGCGATATTGGTGAAGGTCCGCTCCCCGCTCCCGATCGCGGCCAGGACCATCCGGGCCTGTGCCTGGTCCGGGAACTCAGCCGCCAGCGAGATCTGCGCGGAGACCACCAGCGGGCTCACCGGGTTGGCCAGCTCACGGGCGAGGAATGACCGGACGTCCTCACCGTGCCGCCACCGGGCACAGATGATCGGCAGGCCTCCGGTGACCAGGGCCGCGTCGAAAGCCTCGGCCGCGGGCAGCCCGGCCATCGCCGCGAGGTCCGCCGGGTTCAGCGGCCCTACCCTCAGCTGCGTGCCGCGCTGGTGGAAGGGGCGGCCGTAGGACGTGAGCGCCTCCATCATCGACAGGTCAGACCCGACCAAGACCAGGAGCACGGGCCTGCGTGACAACTCCCGGTCCCACGAGCGCTGCAGCACGCTCTCGAACACGCCTTCGGGATCCATCAGATAAGGCAGTTCATCCAGGACGACGATGCTCGGCCTGTCCTCGGGAAGCACCCCCGCTAGCTGCCGGAACGCCGCGGCCCAGTTCCCCGGCGCGGCGTCCCCGAACACCTGCGCCTCAGGCAGTCCCGACACCCGCACAGCCTCGCTGAACTCCCGGAGCGGCTCACCGCCGAAGCCGATCTCGGCGGTGTAGAAAACACTCGGCAGCTGCTGACGCTCGATGAACTCCTCGACAAGCGCGGACTTGCCGATCCGCCGACGCCCCCGGACGATCACGCACTTACCTGGCCGGGCGGTACCGACGTGCTCCTGGACCTCGGCGAGCATTCCGTCAAGCAGGCCCAGCTCGCGCCGCCGCCCTACGAAGCCGGTCACCGCTGCTCCAATACTATCGATGGAGATACTATCTCTCCAGATAGTATCTCTGTTGGAAGCAGACTAGAGCCGACAGCAGGCCAGGCCCGCGCCCGCGGCCGGCGGCGCGCTATCGCAGCTGCGGGCGGCGACCGATCCGGCCGCGAAGAGCGGAGAGTTCTACGGCCCGCGGTACGTCAACAGCGGGCCGCCGGTGCGCAAGCCGATCGTGCGCAGGCTCGGCATGGACGACGCGATCGCCGCGCTATGGAAGGTCTCCGAGCGCGAGACTGGAATCGCGGTCGACGCCCGTGCCGCCGCGGCACCGTGACGGCCCCGCGGATCGACCGCGCCGCCGCGGTGCGCAGCGCGGTGCGCACGCTGATCGCGCGCAACGGCTTTCACGGCGCGTCGATGGGCGCCGTCGCCCGCGAGGCCGGCGTGGCGACCGGCACCGCCTACACCCACTATGCATCTAAGGACGACCTCGTGCTCGCCGCCTACTGCGAGACCAAGGCGCAGCTGGCCGCGGCCGCCATGAACAGCCTCGACGACAGCGCGCCGGCCGACGCGCGATTTCGCGACATCTGGCTGGCCACCTACCGTCACCTGACGGCGCATCCCGATCATGCCCGTTTCCTGCTGCAGGTCGACCACTCGCCCTATCGCGGTCCCGCGCATCGGGCGGCGATCGCCAGCGACGACCCGCTGGTGGCCCAGGCGGCGAGGCCCGATATCGCCGCCCGGCTGCTGCCGCTGCCGCTAGAAGTGATCTATGAACTCGGCCTGAGCCCCGCCGTGCGGCTAGCGGCCAGCGGGACCCCGCTGACCGCCGAACAGCTGGACGAGATCGCCGCCGCCTGCTGGCGGGCCATCAGCCAGCCGGAGGAGGAGAGCTGATACCAGTCAGGGCTGCAGGCCCACCAGGTAGTGGAAGTTGCCGTCGCCGACGTTCTGGCGGAGCGTGCGCACGATGCGCCACGTATCGTCATGCGGGCCCTCGATGTACATGGGCATCCCGTCCCGGCCGAATTCCAGGTCGCATACGCCGTCCCATTCACCGAGATGCTCCGCGGCCGGTGCGAAGTCCGCATGCGGCTCGAACCCGAGCCCGCGCGCGTATGCAGTCGCGCCGAACACAATCTGTTGGGCGAGAACCAGCGGCACCTCGACGGGCGCCCCCGGATACGTACTGAAGGCATCAGCACGGAACGACGGAAGCTTCCTCCGCTCGACCGGCTTCGGCCCCAGGGCGTTCTTCACCCCCAGGCACCAGGTGTCGACCAGGAACTCGCATACCCGCACCGAGCTGCCTCGCTCACGGGCGACGACCACGAGGACCAGCCCGGTTTCGCCTGTCTCGGCTGCTTCGGTGTCCGGCCACTCCGGGTGGCCCGTGAACCGCACGCCCGACGACCAGCCCTGGTTGATCCAGCAGCCGATAAGCGGCGCTTCCTTCTCCCGGGGCTCGGCCGCGGCGAGCCGCTGGATCAGCGGCGTCACGGCCGCGGGCCTCATCTTGAGGGCGCGGGCGATCTCCTTAGGCGACCGTCCGCGAGCGCGGAGTTCGCGGACACGTTCCAGCAGTTCGTCATCGGGCATTCCACCATCCTGCCAGCCGGCCTGCCGGGCGGACCTGTGCGCCGCGAGTGCGCGTCACGAGGCAAGCACCCATCCCGGGTCTCAGTTGGCGACGGTGAACCGCCGACGGCGGTGAGCGGGCTTCTCGATCTCGTCGATCAGCGCGACCGCGTAATCCTCGGCCGAGATCGACTCGCCGGCCGGGGAATCGGCCCCGGTCTTGTAGGTGCCGGTGCGCCGACCGGGCTGGATCACCGGGGCCGGGGAGAGGAATGTCCAGTCCACGCCGTCCGGCAGGCCGCGCAGGTACTCCAGGGCCTCGGCCACGATGAGCGCCTCGGCCCGGTAGATCTCGGGAAAGTCAGGGTCGTCGGCCAGGCGCCTGCCGCCGGCCAGCAGTGAGCCAGCGCCGCCCACCACGACCAGCCGGGCATCGCCGAGCGTTCCGGCCAGATTGCGCACCTGTGCGAGGTACTCGCGCCGGTCACCGCCTGTGCGGCTCGGCCCGATGGCGGACACGACGGCAGCTGCCTCGCCGGCCACGCGCCTGGCCAGGCCGGCATCGCCCGCGTTGCCGTGCACAGCCCGGGCGCCGGACGGCAGGTCGCCGCCCGAGCGACTGATGCCGGTGACCTCGTAGCCGCGCGCCAGCGCCTCGGCCGTCACCCGGCTGCCGATCATGCCCGTAGCTCCGTAGATCGCGATCTTCATCCTGATATCACTCCTTCGCTGCCAGTCCAGCCGAGAGTGGCCGACTCTGCCTGCGAAGATATCTATTGGTTACTGAGCACTTCAAAGTGCTATAAGTACCTTGTGGTTACTATTGCCAGGGACCGCCTTCCCGGCCCGTTGCTGACCGACAGGACTCGCCCCCGCCAGGGCAACCTATTCGACCCTGACTGCCCGACGAGGCTGGTGCTCGACCGGATCGGTGACAAGTGGACCGTGCTCGTCGTCCTGTTGCTGAACGACGGCCCGAGGCGGTTCTCCGAACTGCGCGGCAGCCTCGGCCGGGTCGCACCCAAGGTGCTGACCCAGACACTGCGCCGCATGGAACGCGACGGCCTGGTCACCCGCGAAATCTTCGCCGAGGTCCCGCCCAGGGTCCAGTACGCGCTCACCAGCCTCGGCAGCTCCCTCATCCAGCCGATCGCCGTCATCGCGGACTGGGCCGAGGTCAACGTCGGACAGATCACCGCGGCTCAGGCCGCCTACGACGCCATCTCCGGACGGTAGTGGCACGAGGGCTGTCGCGAGGAAAGGTCTCGGAACTGGCTCCCGCGCTTGGACTCGAACCAAGAACCTGCCGGTTAACAGAAGGTCTGTCGCTGCCCGGGCCACGAGAGCTGTCGATGGCGTCAGCCCCGCGCTGCCTGCATAAAGGCTTGTCAGGGCTAACAAGGCCATGTTAGCAGCCGTGCCGTCTTGTGCCGGGTAATGCCGTTCTGTACGTGGGGTTTTTGTGGGCGCCGCCGGGCGCGGGCGCGGGCTTGTGGGGATTCTGTGGGACATCCACAGGCCGAAGCCAGCCATCCGGCGGAACCCACGTCCGGAGGGAGTGATAACGGACCGTTATCTGGTCTACCGGACGTCGCCTTCGTGCCCCGGAGCAGCGTCTCTGAACCGATAGGCTCCGACGGCTCCCACGCCTTGCCGGGCCCAAAGGTGTCAACGCCGCCCTGCCACCAGCGTGTTACCGACGCCAGATCGATCGAATGCGCGACGCAATCATGGGGGGGCTGACGTGATGATCAAGGCCCTGACATCCATGTGATCTGTGCTCCGCTCGTCACCGGTCTGGCCGGGCCCGGTGTTACGTTGAGAAGGCGAGATGGGATGCGCCGTTGACTCCTCAGGTGCCGGGTGCGGACTCGGGCGGTTATGCCGACGACGAGCTGCTCGCGGCCGTCGCGGCCAGCCTGGGCCGCCGACTGGGCGAGATCACCCAGGATGTGACCGGGCACCTCGCCGCCGTGATCGAGCCGCTGCGGGGAGATACCGCTATCGTCGGCGTGCTCCGCGCCAGCGTCACGGAGAACATCGCCGCCATCATCCATGTCCTCGAGCACGGAATGCCGCTTGAGAACCTCGAAGCGCCGCCGGCGGCGATCGAGTACGCCCGGCGCCTGGCCCAGCGCGGTGTGCCCGCCGGGGCACTGATCCGCGCCTACCGGGTCGGCCACGAGCGGTTCCTGCAGTGGGGTCTGGATGAGCTGGCCCGGCAAGGCCGGGAGGTAGCGCTGGTCATGGCCGCGTCCCGCCGCATGGTGGGGCTCAGCTCCGGCTATATCGACCGGGTGACCGAGCAGGTCTTCACCGAGTACGAACACGAACGCGACCGCTGGCTGCTCACCCAGACCGCGATGCGGGCCGGCCGGGTCCGCGCGCTGCTCGAAAACCAGCAAGTCGACCTGGGCACGGTGGAAGCCGAGCTGGGCTACCGGCTGCGCCAGCAGCACGTAGGTCTGGTCGCCTGGGATCCCGACCCGCCCGCGGGGAGCGCGGGCCTGGTCCGGCTCGAGCGGCTGATCATAGGGGCCGCCCAGGCGCTGGCTTGCCCGGGCCGGCCGCTGCTGGTACCGCGGGACGAGACGAGTGTGTGGGCCTGGCTGCCGCTGGGCCGGAACGCCAGCGTCCCGTGGGAACTGCTGCACAAAGCGGTGGACAATGCCGATTCCGGCCCGCGCCTGGCCGCCGGGGCACCTGCGCCCGGCGTGGAGGGTTTCCGGCGGACGCACCAGCAGGCGCTGCTGGCGCAGGCGCTGGCCGCCGCCGCGGGTCCGGACAGTCCCCGGGCGGCGGTCTTCGCTCAAATCGGTCCGGTGGCCCTGCTGTGCGCGGATATGGAGAGCACGCGCGCCTGGGTGCACAGCACGCTGGGCGCCCTGGCGATCGACGACGAGCCCCGGGCGCGGCTGCGGGAGACGGCGCGCGTCTTCTTGTCAGCCGGCGGGAGTTTCACCGCGGCTGCCGAGCAGCTGACCCTGCACAAGAACACGGTGCTCTACCGGATCCGCAAGGCCGAGGAGATCATCGGGCGCCCGCTGCAGGAGAGCCGGCTTGACGTCGAGCTGGCGCTGTCGGCCTGCCGCTGGCTGGGCCCGGCCGTCCTGCAGCCGCCGTCCAGCTAACCGTCCGGCTGATCGGGCTGTCAGCACAAAGGGTTGGCCGATTCTTCTTATTTCTTCATTTTCAGAGCACATGTCTCGGCTCGCCCGCCGAACTTAGCTTCAGAGCATCACCCCGCTACCCGACCTGGAGCTACTGACATGAACGGATCTGGCCTCTCGCTGCTCATCATCCCGATCGCCGGGACCCTCTTCCTCGCCGCCTGGCTGGTCTTGGTGTTCTGCGCCGGCCGCAGCCCGCGCCGGGCCGACGGTGCCGAGGTGGGGCGATGACCATCGACTACCTGCCGTGGAACTACCCGGCCGGGCTGGCCGGCCGGGTGTGCCTGCGCGATGAGGACGTCGAGCTGACCTACGCCGAGGTCGCCCGCCGGGTGGAGGCGGCCGCCGAGCAGTTCGCGGCGGCCGGGGTCGGCCGCGGCGACGTGGTGGCCGTCATGCTGCCCAACCGGGCCGAGCTGCTGCTCGGGCTGATGGCCGCGTGGCGGCTGGGTGCCGCGGCCACGCCGGTCAACCCGTTTTTCACGCCGAACGAGGCCGGCTATCAGATCGCGGATTCCGGTGCGAAGCTGCTGCTCGGCGCCGATCCGGGCGCCGGCTACGGCGTTCCGGTGCTCGCGGTCGATGAGCTGAACGCAACCCCGTTCGGTATATTGCCTGCTCCGGACACCCGCCTGGATGATCTAGCCCTGCTGATCTACACCAGCGGGTCAACCGGCCGGCCCAAGGGCGTGATGCTCGACCACGCGAACCTGGCGGCGATGGCCGCCTCGATCGGCGAGGTGCTCAAGCTCAGCCCGGACGACAACTGCCTGCTGGTCCTGCCGATGTTCCACGTGAACGCCATCCTGGTCAGCTGCCTGGCGCCGATCATGGTCGGCGGGCAGGTGACGATCCTGTCCCGGTTCGCCCCGGACACCTTCCTCGCGGCGGTGTCACGCCGCCGGGCCACGTACTTCTCGGCTGTGCCGGCCATCTACGCGCGGCTGGCGGAGCTGCCCGCCGGGCAGCTCGGCGATACCTCGTCGGTGCGGTTCGCGGTGTGCGGGGCGGCGCCCGTTTCCCGGGAGCTGCTGGAGCGGAGCGAGTCCCGGTTCGGCTTCCCGATCATCGAGGGCTACGGGCTGACCGAGGGGACCTGCGCGTCAGCCATCAACCCGCTGGACGGCCCGCGCAAGCCGGGCACGGTCGGGCTCGCGTTGCCCGGCCAGCGGGTGGCCACGATGCGGGCCGACGGCTCGCTCGCCGCGGCCGGGGAGCGCGGCGAGGTGGTCATCAAGGGCCCGAACGTGATGCGCGGGTACCTCGGCCGGCCGGAGGCCACGGCGGAGACGGTCGTGGACGGCTGGCTGCGCACCGGTGACGTCGGGGTGCTCGACGAGGACGGCTACCTGACGATCGTCGACCGGATCAAGGACATGATCATCCGGGGCGGCGAGAACATCTACCCCAAGGAGATCGAGTCGGTGCTCGCGCGGCACGGCGCGGTCCTGGAAGCGGCCGTGATCGGCGCGCCGCACGAGGTATACGGCGAGGTCCCGGTGGCCTACGTGGTCACCTACCCGGACAACCCGGTAACCCCCGACGAGCTGCTGGCGCTCTGCCGCGGCCAGCTCACCAAGATCAAGATCCCGGTGGCGGTCCACATCGTGCCCGCGCTGCCGAAGAACGCCGTCGGCAAGACCGACAAGCCCGCCCTGCGCGCGTCGCGCGGATGACCTCGAGGAGACCCTGATGGGATTCACCAAGCCCGACCTGCCCGCCGTCGACCCGGACACCTTCATGCGGCAGCCGCTGATGGACCGGATGAAGACGCTGGCGCTGCACTGGGCCGACAACGGCTTCGGCACGCCGCGGATGGTACACGCCATCTACATCGCCAAGCTGCTGTTCTTTTACATCCTCGGCGGCGTGGTGGTGGCCACCACCACGTCGCGGCTGCCCGCGTTCTGGCACGTCAGCCAGTGGTG
>Ga0335083_10002589_pt1 | contig 23776 bp, 16 predicted proteins | sample Lox_Sample_42_FD_206716 | JGI IMG/M metagenome (GOLD analysis project Ga0335083, IMG submission 206716) | Soil microbial communities from Loxahatchee National Wildlife Refuge, Florida, United States - Lox_Sample_4.2 | ecosystem: Environmental > Terrestrial > Soil > Wetlands | place: USA...
AGTCGCCGGCCAGCAGATCGCCTGGTGCGGTGTAGGCGGTGCAGGTGCCCGCCGGCGGCAATGAAAAGATCGGATGGAAGGGGCCCGGCGCGGATGGCTGCTCCTTTTGGAAAGTGAGCATGGCCGCGTCCGTGATCACGCTTTTCGGCGACGAGTAGCCGATGTCCTCGATTACATCGGTGTGCAACACCGCGACGGCGCCGATCTTCTGCCCGGCGAGAAATGGCTGCGAGAGCGCGTTGGCCGGATCCGAACAAGCCGAGCCGTCGGAGGAGATCGCCATCGTCACCGTATTGCTTACCATCGCGCCGTTAATGCGAGCCTGCACTGGAACCCAGCACCCCGGGGGCGCCGCGCTTGGAACCTGAAAATTGATCTGATCCAGGCCCGAGCAGCAGCTGCTTCGCCCGTGATACAGGACGTTAGCCGACTGCCCGCCGACGAAGACCTCCACGTTCGCAAGATTCCCGCTCGGAGGAGCAACGTTGTCGGGCGTTTGAATTGGCCCTAGTCCAGTGCCATAGAGCATCACAAGTTGGCCAGGCTGAGCAGGCGCCGAGGGCGAATTAAGAGGCGTCAGCTGTTGGGAGACGTAATCCTGGATCAGTCCCGGACCATAGCCGCCGTTGCCAGCGCTGAAAATGCCGAAGCCGGCGCTCACCACCGTGGCAGGCGAAACCGGTCCGATCGCGGGCGCACCGTCAATGGTGGTCGTCACTCGAACCGAGACGCGTCCCAGCGGGGCATTCGAAGGCATGATGGCGTTTATCTGCCCCGAGCTGACGAACACCGGGATCGCATCCACCGAGGTCGTTCCTTGTGTGACCTTCACCGAAACTCCGCCCAGCGTGGGCGCGAGCGGGAACATGAGCGGGGGACTGGAGCTTGGGCCCAGGTTCACACCGAAGATCGAGAAAAGCGAGCCCTGGGCGATCGGCCCACCTGGCAAACCGGCCGGCATGAAGCTGGCGCCGTTGACGATGCCGCGGGGAGCGATCAGCTGCGCGAAACAGACGGGCGAGGTGGCGAGAAGAAACAGAGTTATGATCGTTGGCTGAAACGTTTTCGAACTCACGAGCTGCGGACTCCTGTCGCCGAATAATATAACACTGACCTTGCTGTTGAAAAACTCTACCGGCGATCATTTCTTCTGCGCGCTACAATAAAACTTCATGCCCCACCTGCTGGAGGGCAAGACTGCCCTGATTCTGGGCGTCGCCAATCGCTGGAGTCTGGCTTACGCAATCGCGCAGGCCTTCACGCGCGAAGGCGCCAGGTTGATCCTGACCTATCAGGGCGAACGCCAAAAGCAAACCGTGGAAGAACTAGCGGCGGAATTGAAAGGCGCCCAGACGCTGGCCTGCGACGTGACCCAGGACGACCAACTAACTCAATTGACCGATGCGCTACGCAGCCAGGGAACCATCTTGAACGCCGTTGTCCACAGCATCGCCTTCGCTAACCGCGAGGATCTGAGCCGGCCTTTCGTTGAAACCTCGCGTGCCGGCTTCGCCCTGGCTCAGGACGTCAGCGCGTACTCGCTCGTAGCCGTCGCTCGCGCCACCGCGCCCCTTATGGCCCCCAAGGATCAAGGCGGCGGAAGTATCCTGACGTTAACCTACCTGGGCTCGACCCGCGTGGTTGAAAACTACAACGTCATGGGAGTGGCAAAAGCGGCGCTGGAAGCAAGTATGCGGTACCTGGCAAGCGACCTGGGACCGTCCAACATACGTGTGAATGCCATTTCGGCCGGAGCGGTGAAGACCGCCTCCGCGCGCGGCATTCGCGGCTTCTCCAAAATGCTGGAAGGCGCGGCCCAATTGGCTCCGCTCCGGCGTAATACCGATCCCGGGGAGGTCGCCGATGCCGCCGTTTTCCTCGCTAGCGACCTGGGACGCGGCGTGACCGGCAATGTTCTGTACGTGGATGCCGGGATGCAAATCATGGGATTTGCCGGTGCGGGATAATGGATTTGAGCCACCCGCCCAAATTGGTTTGCCAGTCCGGGGGAAAAAAGTGTCAAGGCCGCGACCTGGTAGGCGCTGGACGCAATTCTCCCATCCGTTACATTGAAATTTCATGGCCCAAATCCATTGGCGCCTAGAAGTATAAGCGCTCGCGATCATGCTTTTTACTTACGGCTCTCTGGTGCGTGCTCGGTCGCCATTGCCGGACCCGCGACCAGAGCAGCGGCGATGTACCGCGAATGGCGCCCATCGCCCTGTGCGCAGTCGAGCTCGTTCGCCAGCAGGTTGGCAACTTGGCCGACGCGAGGTTCCTGGAGAATCGTCAGGTGATCGCCAGACACTTCGTGAAATACAAAACCTGCCGGCGCAAGGTGGCTCCACGCGAAGCTAGCATCGAGGTACCGGCCATGCGGCCCATCGGACGCCCAAATGTGCACCATTCGTCCGGACCAGGGCAACGGTCGATGGCGAAGCAGAGCCTGAGCTGTCTCAGGCAACTCTGGCCGGGCGTTGGAAACAAACGAGCTGCGGATACGGCTCCATTGGCCGCCGGGCCAGCGTCGGACGGCGTAGCTTAGCCGCCGGACACGCTGCCATAAATGGACGAAGGCCAGATGCGGGGCGCTCAGCGGCGGCGGAAACAGGTTCCGCACGTCAATCATGGCCACGAAAGCGATTTCGCTACCCTCTCGTTCAAGCTGACGAGCAACTTCGAGCGCGATGACTCCGGCCGCGCACCAACCGACCAGCGCATAGGGCCCCTGCGGCCGAAAAGCGCGCACCGCCCGGGCGCACCCGGCCGCCAGTTGGTCGATTGAACGCACCACCGAGGGAACCGCGGAACGTGGAATCGGAACCCCAATGAGCGGTCGATTCGGCCCAAGATGTCTCGCTAGCCTGGCCCCCTCGAACCCTGGATCGATCATGAATAAAGGCAGACCATTTCCCTGGGGTTGTATCGGAATGACAACCGGTTCCGCTTCCTGGAGCACGGTTTCAGCTTGTGCGATGGTGACCGCAAGTCGCGAAATGGTCGGCGCCCGCAGGAGAACGGCCAGATCCAGCTCCTTTTCAAATTCCTGATGAATCCATGTAATGAGCCGCGTCGCCGTCAGGCTGTCGCCACCCAGCTCGAAGAAATTGTCGCCGCTCCCCACTCGAGGAATTCCGAATAGCTCGCCCCACATCGCCGCCAAACGCGTCTCAATCGGCCCCACCGGCTCTGCGAACGGCTGTTCTGAATCCGGGCCGTCCGCGAAGCAGCCGGCCAGCGCCTGCCGGTCAAGTTTACCGCTCGGAGTCAGCGGCATTTCCGGTAGTACAGCGAACGCCGTTGGCAACATATGCTCGGGCAAATATCTGGAAAGGTGCGCCAGCAGATCGTCCTTGCCGGGTGCTTCTCCTCGCGCTGTGAGATACGCCACCAATCGAGCTTTCCGGCCCTGGCTCTCGACCATCACCGCGCATTGCTGAACCGCTTGGTGCCGCGCCAGCGCAGCTTCGATCTCCTCCAACTCGATGCGGTAGCCCCGAAGCTTAACCTGACGGTCTTTTCGCCCCACGAATACGAGGTTGCCGTCGGGCAAGAAATACGCTAAGTCCCCGGTTCGATACATCCGGCCGTTTCCATCGAACGGATCCGGGAGAAATCGCTCCGCGGTCAGCTCAGGCGAGTTCAAGTACCCGCGCGCCACCCCTACTCCCCCGATGAAGAGCTCCCCTACAACTCCAACTGGAAGCGGCGCCAGGCCCTCGTCCAAAACATAGGCCACAGCATTCGCGACGGGAGCTCCAATGGGCATGGCGGACTCGCTCTCCCACACCGAGGTGCCCGCTTCGTAGACCGTGGCCGCACAGGTCGTTTCTGTGGGTCCATACGCGTTGAACCAGCGAATATTTGTTCCAGCCAGTCGCTTCCAGGTTTGGAAGACCACCGGATCGACGCGCTCCATGCCGGCCACTACGGCGCGCAGCGAGGCCGGCAACGTGTAGCGCCCGTCCGAGAGAGCCGCGACTAGTTCCGCCCACCAGGTGCTGGGAATGCCGGTGATCGTAATCCGTGCCTTGTGTAGAAATCGAAGAAAGTCTCCCGCGGATGTTCCCTGCCGCGAGAGGCCGAAAACCAACACTGCACCCCACGATAAAGAATTGAAGACCTCGGCAACGAAAAGATCGGCTCCCACCGACGCAAATTGCAATCTTCGGTCCGCTTCCGAGAACCCGAAAATTTGGTGTGCTGCCAGCAAATAGTTCACCAGTGACTGGTGGGTCACCACCACGGCCTTCGGTTTTCCCGTGGATCCCGAGGTGAAGATGGCATAGGCTGCGTTTTCAGGCCCGGCAAGCTGGGGAGGGTCAGTACTGGGTTGGATCGCCATTTCGTCTTGCAATTGCTCCCAGCAAGCCACTTCGCTTGCCCCGAACACCAGGTTTGCGTCTTGCGAGATAACCAACTTAGGCCCGGCGCACTCCAACATCTGCGCCAGCCGTTCTGGCGGCTGACCCGGTTCGAGAGGAACAAATACGCCGCCGGCTTTGAGCACGGCTAAGACCACGATAATCGCCTCGGGCGAAGGACCCAAAAGAACCGCGACCCGTTCTTCAGGCCGGACGCCTCTTTGCTGCAGGAGTCTTGCAAGCCGGTTGGCCTGTTCATTCAGATTGCGGTAAGAGACCGACCCGCCGGGCGAATCGAGAGCGGTTTTTTCGGGAGTTCGGCGGGCCTGGCGCTCGAACAGACCATGAGCGCATCCCTCAAACTCAACCGGAGTGCACGTGCTCCGCAGGCGCTGGCGCTCCTCGCCGGGAGTCAGCATTTTCAAAGTCGAAAGACGGCTGCCCGGCAGCGCAAGGAAGCTCTCCAGCAGCGTTTTCACGTGTCCCGTCATGGCCACCACTGTCTGGCGGCCGAACCACCGCGCATCGTAAACAAGGTTGAGCGTAAGAACCGGGCTGCCATAGACCGCTAGCGTCAACGCGATATCGGTGCGTTGCACGCGGGTGACGTTGCGATCAACCCAGGCACCGCCGAGTTTCCGCATGGCCTCTCCAACCGGTTCCCGCTCGTAGTGCAACACGGTATCGAAAAGCGGCTGACCGGGCGGAAGCCCGCTCCATTGCCGTATCTTGTCGAGCGGGGCGTGTTCATAATCTCGCATCGCTGTCCACCGGGCGCGAATCTCTGCCAGCCACGACAGCAACGATGCATCCAGCGGCACCGGAGTGCGGAACGGAAGAGTATTCACAAATGGGCCGACCGTGCTGGCGGCGTTCGGCGTGCTCGTCCCCCTACAGGCGCGCGTAACCCCGAAGACCACTTCCCGCCGCCCGCTGTACCGGCTCAGAAGGAGAGACCAGGCGGCCAGAACCAGCGTGTTGACGGTGATGCCATGCTGCTGTGCGAACCCTTCCAGCGCGTGCGTCAGGTCTTTCGGCAGGAACAGCCGTTCATGTCCCGTCGCCTCGTCTCCGCCAGACGAAGGGCGCGGGATGCGATCGACCACATAGCCGGTGGTTTCTTGAAGACCCTCCAGATTGTGCTGCCAATACCCCTGCGCGGCTTTCCAGTCCTGTGCTTGCAGCCAGCCGAGATGATCCGAAAATGACCCTGGTTCGGGCAGGCTAAGATCATGTCCCTGAGAAAGCGCTTCGTAAAATGCGAGCCACTCTCTCCAGACGATGAGATACGAGCGGGCGTCGACGAGCACGTGGTGTATTGTCCAGACCAGAGTGCAGGAATCAGCCCAACGTATCAAGGTGACGCGCGCCGGCACGCCCGAACGAAAGTCGAAGCCACGCTCCCGATCGGTTCGCAGCCAGCCATCCAACTTCGATGGTGCTTCTTCAGTAGGAACGCCATTCCAAGCCAGTTCTTGCCAGGGGATCCGGGAAGTCTCATTCACCTGCTGGCAAAGGTTGCCTCTGGAATCAGTCTCCACGCTGGTGCGCAATGCCTCGTGACGCGCCGCCATTTTCTGCCAGGCGTGCTGCAAGCGATCGATATCTAAAGGCTCGATCGTTTCGCAGACCTCCTGGATCACGTAGGCGCCGGACCGTGGGGCCCGCATCGACGCGAGCACCATGCTCTGTTGCAGGGAGGTTAGGGGCGCTCTTTTCACCCGCCGCTCCGCCGTGGTCTCAGCACCAAACGAGGACAGCGATCTCCAGCATAGTAGGAGGGAAACGAAACTGAGATTTCATCGAAAAATTCGGAAAGCGTGGCGCGGCACTCAGCTAAAGTAGGGAAGACGTGCACGGCGGCACCGTCCCGGTAAACTTCGATGTGGTCGATGTCACTCTTTGGCCAGCCGGTGCGCGAGAGCAATAATGATTCCTCGGGCCGGTGGCTAATCCAGAACCGATAGACGGCACTCACCGCTATGCCTTCCCCGGTGCTGGGTTGCATGGCCATCAACAGGCGAAACCTGAACTGTGTGAAGGTCGGAATTTCCCCGCGCATCGCCTCTTCGAGAACTCGATCGGGCAGTTCTTGCTGCTCGGACTGGGTAAAGCATCGCAGGATAAAAATTCCATCGGGCTTCAGCACGTTGCGAACGCTTCTTGCGAAGTAACGTTGGTCGTCCGGGTACCTCAGACAGTTCATCGATCCGTCGCCAATTACGATGTCACAGGAAGACGGTCGCTTCGGCAGCGATAGCCAGTTTCCGTTCACTGCCCATCGCTCGCCTGGAACATCGCCCGGCCACACACTTTTAACCATCTCGCTGGACTGATCGATTCCTAGAAGCGAGAACGAGGGGGGCCAGGGCATCGCGGCGATATCTGGTGTTACACCTAGCAGCAGCGCCTGGTTTGTTTCCAAGGGATGTCGCAAGACATATGCGGCGGCCGTCTGCCCGAAGAAACGAATGTCCTCGGCTGAAGGACGCAGAGGCGGGCGCATTTCTGCATACACGGCCGCGACCCTACCCCAATAGCGGCCCGCCGGCGTGGTGGTCTCCCCGGGCGCTGCCTTAGTCGCGGCAACAGCTGGCGTTGCCTCGGTCATCCTCAAAAAGTCCCCATATAAACGCAATTCAAAATCGGCGAGGTGTCTGATTATACATCTGAGCGCAGCTTTTGTTGCAGGCCTCTTTCCGGAAGCCCCGTTCACTTCGTACTAGTACATCGGCGACCCAGCCGAAGAGATTCCGAAGGATGGGGAGGTGAGAGAACCGCCTTGATATCGCACTCAAGCAACTTCTTAGAATAACCACTCAGCTCCGCGAACACGTTACAATGGCTACGTTCGGTCTCAGGACGAACGAGCAACTCTATCTGGCGATCGGAGTTCCGACGTTGGTCAATGCCGCAATGATGGGCCTCCTCATCGCTTATATCAGCGCCCATGCCCTCATGGCGCCCAAAGACCAGGGCGTCGGAAGTATCCTGACGTTAACCTATCTGGGCTCGACCGGCGTGGTTGAAAATTACAACGTCATGGGAGTGGCAAAAGCGGCGCTGGAAGCAAGTATGCGGTACCTGGCAAGCGACCTGGGACCGTCCAATATACGTGTGAATGCCATTTCGGCCGGAGCGGTGAAGACCAGCTCCGCGCGCGGCATTCGCGGCTTCTCCAAAATGCTGGAAGGCGCGACCCAATTGGCTCCGCTGCGGCGTAATACCGATCCCGGGGAGGTCGCCGATGCCGCCGTTTTTCTCGCTAGCGACCTGGGACGCGGCGTGACCGGCAATGTTCTGTACGTGGATGCCGGCATGCAAATCATGGGATTTGCCGGTGCGGGATAATGGATTTGAGTCTCCCATCAAAATTGACTTTGCAGATAAGATGTTTTTATCATGTGAATCGAGCAGCCTGATCGGAGCGAGCCTCTCCGGAGGCGCTTCCGGCCAGTTTCGCAGTTTCTCCGAGCCCATCTATGATTACCGTTAACGGTCTCACCAAGAGATACGCCCGTACTGTCGCGGTCGACCATATCTCATTTGAAGTTCAGAAAGGACAGATCGTGGGCTTTCTCGGCCCCAACGGCGCCGGGAAAACCACCACCATGCGTATCCTGACGTGTTTTCTCCCGCCCTCCGAAGGCAGCGCCACCGTGGCTGGTTTCGACGTGCTGGAGCAACCGATGGAGGTCAAGAAACGCATCGGCTATCTTCCGGAGACGCCGCCGCTGTATCCGGAGATGGAGACGCGCGAATACTTGACCTTCGTCGGCAGATTGAAGGGCTTGTCCGGATCGGCGCTGGCCACGCGCGTCGCGGAGGTTTCCGAGCGCTGCGCCGTTGCCGACGTCTCCAACAAGCTGCTGGGCAAGCTTTCCAAAGGCTACCGGCAGCGCGTGGGGCTGGCCCAAGCCATCATCCACAACCCCGAGGTCCTCATTCTCGACGAGCCCACCGCCGGGCTGGACCCCAAGCAGATCAACGAGACTCGCGAGCTGATTCGCAGCCTGGCGGGCGACCACACCATTATCTTGAGCACTCACATCCTGCCCGAAGTGGAACAGACTTGCGAGCGGGTCATCATCATCAACAAGGGCAAACTCGTCGCCACCGATTCGGTCCACAATCTCCAAAATCGGGCGCGCGGCGTCGAGTCCATCGTGCTGGAAGTGGAAGGACGCAGTGGTGTTCTGGACTCATCCGTCATCCAGCATCGTCTGGAAAGCGTCTCGGGCGTGAGCCGAGTCGTACCGAAAGAGACCCATCAAGATCGTTTTGTGTTTGAAGTGGAAAGCCTGAAGGATCGCTTGATTCGTGGAGACCTGGCCCGCGCGGTGGTGGAAGCCGGCTGGAATCTGAACGAGCTCCGGCCTTCCGCCATGAGCCTGGAAGAGATCTTCCTGCAATTGACCGGCACGGAAGCCGCCGTGCCCGCCGCCGAGCCGCCGGCCGAAGAAGTGGTCGTCCAAGGAGGGAACTAAATGAGGAATATCTGGATCATTTGCCGTAAAGAATTGCACGGCTATTTCGTCTCGCCCGTCGCCTATCTGCTGCTCACTATGTTCGCCATCATCTTCGGGTTCTTCTACTGGACCTCGGTGGGCTATTTCAACATGGTGGGGCTGGAATCGCAGATGCGAGGCCAGTCGTTCCCCATGAGCGTGAACGAGTACGTCATCCGGCCGCTGCTCTCTAACGTCAGCGTGATCGGTCTGTTCTTCATTCCCATGATCACGATGCGGCTGTTTGCCGAAGAGAAACGCACCGGCACCATCGAGCTGTTGGCCACCTCGCCTATCCGCGACATAGAAGTGATTCTCGGGAAATGGTTCGCCGCGGTCCTGCTGTACGCCACCCTGCTGGCCTTCACCGCCGTCAACTTCGCTTTCTTGTTCCGCTACGGTAATCCGGACTGGAAGCCGCTGGCGATCGGCTATCTCGGTCTGCTGCTGCAAGCCGGAGGGTTGCTGGCGATCGGCACGTTTATTTCAACGCTGACCAAAAATCAGATCATCGCCGGCGCCGCCACGTTTGGCGTTTGCCTGCTGCTGTGGGTTTTAGAGTGGGTTGCGGGATATGAAACTGCAACCTGGGCGAAGGTGCTCGCTTATCTTTCCGTCATTACGCATTTTGATTCCTTCGCCAAAGGGGTCCTCGATACGAAGGACGCTATTTTCTACGTGTCGGTGATTTTCCTGGGGCTGTTTTTCACTTCGCGCTCCATGGAATCGCTGCGCTGGAGGTCGTAAATGAATACTGAATGGCTTAAAGCTAGACAAACTAAGTACGCTGCCTACGTCACCATCTACGTTCTGGTCATCCTGACCGTGGTGGTGGTCGCGAATTATCTCGCGAATCGTTACAACAGGTCTTATGACGCGACCGCCAACAAGCGGTTCTCGCTTTCCGATCAGACCAAGAAGGTGGTCGGCGACCTGAAGCAGGATGTGACCATCCAGTATTTCGACCGCCCTAGCGGCATGCAGGCCGGCAAGGACCTGTTGGACCGCTACGCCAATCTGTCCCCCAAAGTGCACGTCCAGTACGTCGATCTGATGAAGCAGCCGCAGTTGGCGCGCGCGACCAACGTCTCGCGGGAAGGCGAGGCCGTCATCGAAATGGGCGCCAAGAAGGAAGAAGCCAAGACCTTCGACGAGGAAGGCATCACCGGCGCGATGATCCGCGCCATTAAGGGCGGCGCCCGCAACGTATGCATTGTCAGCGGCAGCGGCGAGCATCGCGTGGACGACACCACGGCCGATGGTCTTTCGGATTTCCAGGCTGCCGTGCAGAAGGACAATTATCAGGTCAAGACTGTTAACCTGCTCGAAAAGGCCGAGGTTCCTTCCGATTGCACCGTCCTGGTGATTGCCGGACCCTCCGGCGACTACGTCCAGCCCGAAGTGGACGCCATCAAGAAGTACGTTGAAGGCGGCGGCCGGGCGATGTTCCTGCTCGATCCTCCCTTGAAAATCGGCCGAAAAGAAATTGGCGACAACAAAGGGCTCACCGACCTGCTGGCTTCCTGGGGCGTTACCGCCGATAAGGATCTGCTGCTGGACGAGAACCCGCTGTCCCAACTGGTGGGCCTCGACGCTACGGTGCCGCTGGTAACCACTTATGAATCGCACGCCATCGTTAACGATCTGGCGGGGACCGCTACTGGCTTTCCCATCTCGCGCTCGCTCGATATCAAGAACGAAAATCACACCTCGGTGACCAAGCTGTTTGGGACCTCTGCCAACAGCTATGCCACTTACAACCTTGCGTCCGCGGAAATCCGCATCGATCCCAACAAGGACAAAAAGGGACCGTTCACGCTGGCCGCGGCCGGCACTTATGACACCGGTAAGCCCAATAACCAGGGACGGTTCATCGTGGTTGGAGATTCCCGCTGGGCCTCCAATTCATTCCTGCGCTTCAACGGAAATCGCAACCTGGCGCTGAACATGATGAACTGGCTGTCGTCGGACGAAGATCTGATTTCGATCCGGCCCAAGGAGCAGGAAGACCGCCGTATCAACCTCACGCGCGGGCAGTTCCTGATGGTACGTAGCGTGAGCCAGTTCCTGCTGCCGCTGATCGTGATCATCGGCGGCGTCATGGTCTGGGCCAAGAGGCGCTAGCGCGGGAGGGTGAGAAGAAATGCGCTTACGTAGCTTGCTTGTCGCCGCGGTGGTACTGGCGGCGCTCGCAGTTGGACTCTATTTCTCGAACAAACAGGAAGCCGCCAAAGCCGCCAAACCACCGGCCGACACGGCTCCGAAAATTCTTTCTCTCGCCGATGCCGATATCACTAAAATTTCCATAAAGGCCAAGGGCGGCGCTGAAACGGATCTGCAACGCAACAACGGCGGGAAGTGGCAGATGACCAGTCCGGAGTATCCGGCCGATCAGGACTCCGTCAATCAATTAGTAACCGCGGCCGCCAGCATCGCTTCGGATCGCGTCGTCGAAGACAAGATGTCCGATCCTAAGACTTACGGATTCAACGATCCTTCGTTAAAGGTCGACATCACTAGTAAAGGCGGAAAAGTCAGTCACTTTCTCATCGGCGACGATACCCCTACCAATGGCGGATCCTATGCGATGCTGGAGGGCGATCCGCGTGTTTTCACGGTGGCCAGCTTTGTAAAGAGCGGCCTCAACAAGACCTACAACGATCTGCGCGACAAGCGTCTGCTCACTTTCGATCAGGACAAGCTTAGCCGCGTCGAGTTGACCGCCAAGAAGCAGACCGAAGAGTTCGGGCGCGACAAAGATCAATGGCAGATCGTGAAGCCCAAGCCGTTGCGCGCCGATGGCTCCCAAATCGACGAGCTGATCCGGAAGCTGCGAGACGTCAAGATGGATCCTGCGGTTCCCGACGAAGACGCCAAGAAAGCAGTAGCCGCTTTCGCATCTGGAACGCCGGTCGCCACCGTAAAGTTTACCGATCCGTCGGGAACTCAGCAGATCGAGATCAAGAAAAACAAAGACGATTACTACGCTAAGTCCAGCGCAATCGCCGGAGTTTATAAAGTGCCCTCCGAACTCGCCACCGGCGTCGACAAAGGGCTGGACGATTTCCGTCAGAAAAAGCTTTTCGATTTCGGGTTCAACGATCCGAACAAAGTGGAAATGCACGACGCGGGCAAGACTTACTCCTTCACTAAGTCCGGCGACGACTGGTCGGAGAACGGAAAGAAGGTGGACAGCATCAGCATGCAGTCCTTTTTGGACAAAGTGCGCGACCTGTCGGCCAGCAAGTTTATCGACTCCGGTAAGCTGGGCGCCCCTACTACCGACATCACCGTGACCTGGAGCGACGGCAAGCGGGTCGAGAAAGTATTAATCTCAAAGCAGGGCAATGATTACATCGCACAGCGCGAGAACGAGCCCGCGCTCTATGGCCTGGATGCCAAGTCCGTGGACGATCTCTCCAAAGCGGCCTCGGACGTTAAGCCAGCGCCACCTCCGGCACCAGCGAAAAAATAAAGCGGGCTCGACCCGCTAACACATGACCGGCCTCCTTACCGACCTTTACCAGCTCACGATGGCGGCCGGTTACTTCGAAGCCGGTAAAGCGCAAGAAATCGCCAGCTTCGAGCTTTTTTTCCGCCACCTGCCGCGCTACCGCAATTACGTGCTCTCGGCCGGACTGGAGCAGGTGGTCGAGTATCTGACTAACCTGCGCTTCACCGACGAAGAGATCTGCTATCTTCGCGGGTTGCCGCAGTTCAGGCAAGTTTCGCCCGCGTTTTTCGATACGCTGCGCGATCTGCATTTCACCGGCGATGTTTTCGCCATGCAGGAAGGCACGCCGATTTTCGCCGGTGAGCCAATCCTTACGGTGCGCGCGCCGCTGATGGAAGCGCAGATCGTCGAGACCTACTTGCTGGCCATGATCGGCTTCCAGTCGCTGATCGCAACCAAGGCGTCTCGCATCGCCGAGGTGGCGGGCGGCCGCGACGTGGTCGACTTCGGCACCCGCCGCGCGCATTCGCCGGAAGCGGGCGTGCTCGCGGGCCGCGCATCCTATATCGGCGGCTGCGTCGGAACCAGCAATACCGAAACCGGGTTCCGCTATGGCATCCCTGTTTTCGGAACCGCCGCGCATTCCTGGATTCAAGCCTTTGAAACCGAGCGCCAGGCGTTCGAGCGGCTCCAGAATCTGCTGGGAGACGCGACCGTCTATCTCATCGACACCTATGACACCGTGGAAGGCGCGCGGCTGGCTGCCAAGATGGGGCGGCCATTGTGGGGCGTGCGCCTGGATAGCGGCAACCTGGTGGAGCTTTCTCGCGAGGTCCGCAAGATCCTGGATGACGCCGGACTGCGCGACGCGAAAATCATGGCGACCAGCGATCTGAACGAGTACAAGATTCTCGAATACGCGGCCGCCGGCGCGCCCATCGACGCGTTCGGCGTTGGCACCGATCTGGCCACCTCCACCGACTCGCCCAATCTCGGGGTGGTTTATAAACTGGTGGAGCTGGATGGCCGCGTCACCGCCAAGTTCAGCGAGGACAAACACACGCTGCCGGGATCGAAGCAGGTGTTTCGATTCGCCGGTCATGACATCGTGGCCTGCAACTGGGAATGCCTCGGCTGCGGCCCGGGCGAGCCCGAAGCGCGCGCGCTCTTGCGGCCGGTGATGCTGGGGGGCAAGTTGATTGCTACGCTGCCCACGCTCGCCGACGTGCGCCGGTGCGCCTCCGAATCAATTAAGAAGCTGCCCACGGCGATTCGCAGCCTGTTCGATACCGATCAGCAGTATCGCGTCGAATACAGCACGGCTCTGATGGCCCTGTACGAGAAAGTCCAGAATGAAAACGGTATTCTTCGACATCGACACTCAGATTGATTTCCTCTACCCGGCCGGAGCGTTGTACGTGCCCGGCGCCGAAAAAATCCTGCCGGTAATCGCGGAGTTGAATCGGCGCGCGCCCCTGGTCATCTCCACGATGTGCACTCATGCTGAAGACGATCCCGAATTCAAGGTTTATCCGCACCATTGTGTCGCGGGAACAACCGGCCAGCAGAAGCCGCTCGTTCTTTTGCGTGAAAAACGCTCGACGCTTCCGGCACGCGTGCAAGGTGCGCAGCAGCTCATCTTAGAAAAGCAAGAACTAAACTGTTTCAGCAACCCGCAGCTCGCGCCTCTGCTGGCCGAGCTGAACGCCGACCGCTACGTAGTGTATGGCGTGGTCACCGAGATCTGCGTGCGCCTGTGCGCCTTCGGTTTGCTCAAGACCGGCAAGCGCGTTGAACTTGTGACGGACGCCGTCAAGGCCTTGGACGAGGCTGCCGCCCGCACAGTGTTTTCACAGTTCGCGGGATCGGGCGGTCACTTGACAACTGCGGGAGCCGTTTCCTGAGAGGCGTCCTGCGAATCCAAAACCTGGTCTAAGTAAGCAATGTAGGCCCGCATCAGCAGGTACGTGTCGTAGTAGACATCCAAGTGAATGGCATCCATCCGGTCGCGAGGGCTGTGCAGAATCGGAAAAGTGTCGCGGGTTAAGGAGTGAATCGAGAGTGCGGGCACATGGCGGTCCTGAAAGGAATCGGAATCGGACCTGCCGACGGCGTGCACGTTGACGACGCTCAGGGGAAGCTTGAAGGTTTGCGAGGCGATGCCAAGCGCGTTGAGCAGAAATTTGTCGCCGCGGTCGATTTCAACTTTCGTTGGCGACGTTCCGAGTGAGTCCATATTGACCATGGCGCGAATCTTTGCGACGGCTGCTGGCGGCATCTCGTGCAGATAGAATTTGGATCCAATGAGACCTTTCTCCTCATCGGTGAAACCCACGAAGACCATGGTGTGACGGCGCGGAACGCTATCCAGGCTCTGGTAAAGACTGGGCAACAGCGCGCTTCCGCTCCAATTGTCGACGGCGCCCCGGCCGCGATCGACGAAATCGAAATGCGCGCCGACAATGATGCTGGAATCCGTTTCTCCGGGCAGCGTGCAGATGACATTAGGCGCTTTGACGTTCTTGACTACCTGCTCGCTGAGATGTTCGCCGGTGCAGCCTGATGTTTCGAACAACTTCAGCAGAACTTGTTCCCGTTTGATGTTGCTGGTTTCGATGCTGTGCAAGCGGCGCTCGATCTCATCCTTGGGGACCGTGGCGTACTGCACGGTAATGTTCGCGGCGAAGACAGCGCCTGCCGCGGCGAGTATCGTCAGGATCAAGCGTGCCATGCCAGCGCGCCATTTTCTTCGTGATTGCGTACCCGGCCCTGGCGCTGCATGTGCTCCAGGTGGGCCAGCACTTCGAACACCGCGAAATGATGATTGATTGGCGACAGCTTCTTGCGCCACATTTCGCCCACCAGCGAGTGCGCCGTGCGCGGCGACTTTTCGATCAAGCCGAAGATCTCGTTGCAGCGCTCGCGGTGATGCTGGATGGTCTGCTCGATCCAGGCGCGATGGCCGGAGAAGGGCTCGCCGTGCGCCGGCAGGATCAAATCGACCTCCAGGTCGGCCAGCCGGCATAAGGATTCCAGAAATTCGCCCAGCATGTCGCGGCCAGGATGCCAGGCAATGTTAGGCGTGATGTTTTCCAATATCTGATCGCCCGAGAATAGGATCTCTCGCTCTCTCGAATACAGACAAGCGTGGCCTGGGGAATGCCCGGAGGTCCACAGCACTTCGAGCGGACCAATAGCGGTCGAAATCTCTTCGCCGCCGGAGTAAAGTACATCGGGCGAGAGGTTGTGGAAGTTCTTGCGGACCTCGACGAAATGCTCGTGCATCATTTCTTCGAGCCCTTTGGGGACTCCGGCCTGCGCGTAGGCGATGTCGATCCACGGGAAGCGCCGCTCGGCTCCAGCGATCATACTCAAATGCCGCGCCTCGGCTTCGTGCATCCCCAGCGTCGCGCCGGTGAGCCCAAGCAAGCGCGCCGACATGCCCATGTGGTCCGGATGCATGTGCGTGAGGAAGATGCGCCGGATCTCGGTCCAGGCGATGCTGCGCGCCAACATCGCCGCTTCGAGAGTTGCGAACGCGGGCTCGGTCTCCATGCCGCAATCGATCAGCAGGTAGCCATCGTCGAGCACAACCAGATAGATGTTGACCGATTGAAGTTCGAATGGCAGCGGAAGCTCGAGCTTTAACACGCGCGGATAGACTTCGCGAAATTCAGTCATATTAGACCGCGTCGCTCGCGTGGTAGGAGCTGCGGACCAGCGGTCCGGATTCGACGTGCGCGAATCCCATCTCGTAGCCGAGACGCTTCAGCTCGTCGAACTCGTGCTGCGGGACGTAGCGGATGATAGGCAGATGGCGCTGGGAAGGCCGCAGATATTGGCCGAGCGTGAGGATCTCCACCGAGTGCGCGCGCAGATCGCGCATCACCTGTTCCACTTCGCTCAAGTTTTCGCCGAGGCCGAGCATCAGTCCGGACTTGGTGGGGACGAACGGCCGCACGCGATGGGCGAACGCCAACATGTCGAGCGAGCGCTCGTAGCGCGCGCCGAGCCGCACCTGGCGATAGAGGCGCGGCACGGTTTCGATATTGTGATTCAGAACATCAGGGTGCTCGTTCATGACTATTTCCATGGCCTCGTGTGAGCCCTGGAAGTCGGGCACCAGGACCTCGACTTTGCAATCGGGGATGCGTTCGCGAATGGCTCGGATGGTGAGGGCGAAGAGCTCGGCCCCGCCGTCCTTGCGGTCGTCGCGATTGACGCTGGTGATAACGGCATAGCGCAGGCCGAGCGTTGCGCAGGCTTCGGCAACGCGGCGGGGCTCGTCGTAGTCGACTTCGAGCGGCGCGCCCTTTTGCACGGCGCAGAATCCGCAGCGGCGGGTGCAGACGTTGCCGAGGATCATGAAAGTCGCGGTGCGCCGGTTCCAACATTCGCCAACGTTGGGGCAGGCCGCGCTTTCGCAGACGGTGTGGAGGTTGAGATCGGTGACCAGGCGCTTCAGCTCATGATAATTGTCGCCGGCCGGGGCAGGAGCGCGAAGCCAGGCTGGGCGCTCAGGTTGCGAAGAGATGGAGACGAGCACTGATTCTATTCTAACGGCTGAGGTCGGATCGGTTTGGTGAGCGCGGAAGGAATCGAACCTTCAACCTACTGATTAAGAGTCAGTTGCTCTGCCAGTTGAGCTACGCGCCCGTCGCGTGAAGGCCCGCCCCAAAATTTCCCGGGGCGGCAGCATGGGGATGCCTTCACGAGTGTATCACGATGCTGCCGCCAACAAAATACCGCCGGGAAGTGGGCTTCCGTTTCCAGGCGCGGCCGCCTTTAGCTCCTCACCTTGATCAGATCACGCACCTGCTTTACGCCCTCGGTCTGGCGCACCACTTTGTCTGCTTCTTGCTTGGCAGCCACTGAGTCGACTTGCCCACGCAGCGTTACGACGTGGTTCGATACATCCACGTTGATCTTACGCGCCGGCGTTTCGGAATTCGTCGCGAGCTTAGTCTCGATCTTGCTGTACAACCAGGCGTCGTCGAGCGATCTGCCGACTTTGTCGCCCATCGATTTGGCCTTATCTCTGGCGTCGCGGGCCATGTCCGGCGTGTAATCGTTGCGCGATACCTCCTGCGGCTTCACTTCAATGTTGTCCACAACCATCACGTTTGGAGCCGCGGCTTTGGCCATATCCACGGCCTCGCTGCGCACGCTTTCCGATTCAACGGTGCCCGCGAGTTTCACTTGATTCTTGCCGGCATCCGCTTTTACATCGATTTTTGCCAGCGTAGGATCCGAAGCGAATTTGGACTGCACCATTTGCTTCAAATCCGAATCCGTCAAACTCTGCTTCGTAGTGGCATTGTTGGAACTGGCACTGGTGCTCGAATTCGAACAACCTATGCCTCCCAGTAATCCGACTGCCAATAATGCTGTGAATGCGATTCGCATGTAAGTCTCCTTGAGTCAGGCGCAGACCAGGCGCCCTCACCGACCTAACGATGCAAACGCGCTGCCAGTTTAACTTCGCTATAACTCACCCGACCGCTATATAACAGCCGCCACCGCCGCTCACTTTGTGGATACCTGCTGCCGCGACGGCAATTCCGACGCATTCCATCCTCCGCCCAGTGCCTGGATCAACGCCACACTAGCGGTTAATCGGCGCGCTAACAGTTCCACGGATGTTCTTTGCGCATTGAGGAGCGTAGCCTGTGACGTAATCACCGTGAGATAATCCGCGGTTCCCGCCTTATATTGAGCGTCCGAGATCGCCAACGCTTCACTAGCTGCTTGAATCGTCTCCCGCACCTTATCGGTCTCGTTTTCCAGAATGCGCAAGGCAGCCAGGTTATCTTCCACCTGCTGGAACGCCGTGAGCACGGTCTGCCGATAGGCATCCACCGAAGCGTCATAGGCGGCCCGCTCCTCGGCCACAATCGAGCGGCGCCGCCCTGCGTCGAACAATGTCTCGGCCAGCTGCGGCCCGACTGACCAGAACCGGCTGGGCCAGCTAAATAGCGTTCGAATGGTCGAACTGGCGAGTCCACCGGAGCCGCCCAACGTCAAGGTTGGATAAAACGCGGCCATCGCAATCCCGATCTGTTCGTTGGCCGCTGCCACCCGGCGCTCGGCTCCCGCAATATCCGGTCGACGCTCGAGCAGTTCAGAGGGAAGCTCGATCGGCACCGCTGGCGGCGGGGTATTCAATCCCGCGGCCGGAATGGTTAACTCCGCTGGCGGCTTGCCGATGAGTATGGCGATGGCATGTTCATAAGCCGTGCGCTGCACACCCAAGTCAATTAATTGCGACTGGAGATCGGTAAGCTGTGATTGGGCCTGCGACACATCCAGCCCGGAGGCCACCCCTTGTGCGAAGCGATTTTGCGTGAGCGTCAAGTATTCGCGATAAGAAGCTTCCGTACGCGTCAGCAGGTCCGCTTCCGCATCGATGCCGTGCAGGCCGAAATAATCCTGCGCCAGTTCGGCCTGATACAGCAGCTTCGCATTTTCGAGGTCGGCCGCCAGCGCCTGTGCGGCGTTTACGTTGGCCGTCACATCGCGCCGGACGTTGCCCCACAAATCGGGCGCCCAGGACGCGCTGAACGGAAATACATAGGAGGTCCGAATACTGGAGGCGGCAGCGCCGCCCCCGCCACCCACCACCGAGCCGTTGGATACAAATCCGGTTCCGCCTGCTCCGCCGCCTCCGGATTGCGATACGGTGATCGCAGGACCCGTGCTAACAACCGGAAATAGAGCGGCTCTGGCGACCCCTACCGCCGCCTTGGCCTCCCGATATTGCGCTTCGGCCTGCAAGACGTTCTGGTTGGAAAGCGCAACTTGTTGCTCTAGCGCGTTTAACGCAGGGTCCTGGTACACTTCCCACCAGCGGCCCTTAAAATACGCGTCGCCGGGCTGCGACTGTTTCCATCCCGCTGCTGCGGCTTCTTTGAAATTCGCCGGCGGTTGCTCTTTGAATGCCGGCGGGGCGGGAGCCGAAGGACGTTTGTAATTGGGCCCCACCATGCACCCGGTGGACGCAAGCGCGATTCCCGTCAATGCTGCCAGCCAGGGCTTTCGTTGCATAGTCCCTCATCCCTCTGAACTGGCTGGTTCCGGCGGACGGCGTGGACGGAAGTGCACTCCTGCCCACCAATGTTGGAATCGGTCGAAATACAGATAAACCACCGGCGTGGTGAACAACGTAAGCGCCTGGCTCAGGATGAGGCCGCCGATGATCGCGATACCCAGCGGGCGGCGAAGTTCCGACCCGATCCCCGTCGCCAGCGCCAGCGGCAGCGCGCCCAGCAGCGCCGCCATGGTGGTCATCAGAATCGGGCGGAAGCGCAGCATGCAGGCTTCGTAAATGGAATCGCGCGAGTTCTTGCCTTCGTTGCGCTCTGCCGCCAGGGCGAAATCAATCATCAGGATCGCGTTCTTCTTGACGATACCGATCAGCAGAATGATCCCGATCATGGCAATGATAGTGAGGTCCGTGTGGGTCAGCAATAGAGCCAGCAGCGCGCCCACGCCCGCCGACGGCAGCGTAGACAGGATGGTAATCGGGTGAATGTAGCTCTCATACAAAATGCCCAGCACAAGGTAGACCGTGATCAACGCCGCGGCGATCAACACCGGCTCGTTGCTCAACGACTGCTGGTAGACTTCCGCGGTTCCGGCAAAAAAAGTTTGAATAGTAGAGGGCAACTGCACCTTGCTGGCGGCGGCGTTGATGGCATTCACCGCATCCCCCAGCGCAACGCCCGGCTTAAGGTTAAACGAAACGGTCACTGCGGGAAACAGACCTTGATGCGCCACCGAGAGCGCCGCCACCTCCGGAGCGAAATGCGCGAAAGCGCTTAGCGGGACCTCCCCGCCACTGGGCGTTTGCACGTAAATCTGCTTTAGAATTTCGGGATTCTGCCAATACTGCGGCGCCGCTTCCATGATCACGTGATATTGATTGAGAGCCGTGTACATAGTGGATACCGGGCGCTGTCCGAAGGCATCGTACAAAGTCTGGTCGATCAACTGCGACGACAAGCCCAGGCGCGCCGCCGTCGCGCGGTCGTAATCCACGTACACTTGCAGCCCGTGATCCTGGAGGTCGCTGTTCACGTCGGCGATGATTGGGATGGTCTGCAATTCCTTCAGCATCTTGGGACCATAGACGGTCAGATCCTGGACATTGTCGCCCCGCAGTGTGAACTGGTATTCGGCATTGCTCTGGCGTCCTCCCACGCGGAGATCCTGCGTCGCGCTCAAGAACAGCGTCGCCCCAGGCACGTGAGCCAGCTGAGGACGCAGGCGCTCGATCACCCGGGAAGCGCTCTCCCGTTCGTTGAGCGGCTTGAGAGAGATGAACATGCGCGCGCTGTTCGTCGCGCCTCCACGGCCACCTCCCGTGAAGCCGATCACCGTGTCCACGGCCGGATCTTTGTCAACCACGCCTACGAACTGGCGCAAGGTCTTATCCATTTGCTCAAAGGAAGTGTCCTGATCGGCCTGGATCGAACCGTTCAGCCGCCCGGTGTCCTGAATCGGGAAAAAGCCCTTCGGCACCCGGATGAATAGATAGACATTCAACGCGATGGTGCCCATCAGGATTATCAGCGTGATGAAGGAATGGGCGAGCACAACGTTTAACGCTCGCCCATAAGCGTTAATTACCCAGTTAAAACCGCGTTCCGTGATTCGATAGAATCGCCCATGCCGCTGCTCCTGCTTCAGCAGGTGGGCGCACATCATGGGTGTCGTGGTGAGAGACACAATCATCGAAATGGCGATCGCAATCGAAAGCGTGACGGCGAATTCGCGGAACAGACGACCTACAATTCCGCCCATCAATAACAGTGGAATGAACACCGCCACCAGTGAAATGCTGATGGTCAGCACGGTGAATCCGATTTCACGCGCGCCTTTTAGCGCGGCCTCAAACGGTTTCATACCCTGTTCGAGATAGCGCGTGATGTTCTCGATCACCACGATCGCGTCGTCCACTACGAAGCCAGTCGAGATGGTCAACGCCATCAAAGACAGGTTGTCCAGGCTGTAGCCCAAAAGGTACATCACGCCGAACGATCCGACTAGCGAGACCGGTACCGCCACGCCTGGAATAAATGTGGCTCGCGGTTCGCGCAGGAACGCGAAAACCACTACCAGCACCAGCGAAATCGCGATTAAGAGCGTCCACTCCACATCGCTCACCGAGGCCCGGATCGTTACGGTTTGATCCATCGCCACCCGCATGTCGATGCCCTGCGGAATGGAAGCGTGCAGTTGCGGGAGCATGGCGCGCACGCGGTCCACCACCTGAATGATGTTGGCGCCAGGCTGGCGGAAAATGATCAGCATCACGCCCGGCTTCCCGTTTACGTATCCGGCATTGCGCAAATCCTCGATTCCGTCCACCGCTTGGCCGATATCGGAAATTCGCACGGCCGTTCCGTTGTGATACGCCACCACCAGAGGTTGGTAATCGACAGCCTTGAAAATCTGATCGTTGGCGCCGACCTCCCAGTTTCGGTCGCCGGTGGAAAACTGGCCTTTGGGCGTGTTGACGTTCGCGTTTGCCACCGCCGTTCGCACTTGCTCCAGGCCCAGGCCATACTTGCTGACCGCTTGGGGATTCAATTCCACGCGCACCGAAGGCAGCGCGCTGCCCCCGACGACGACCTGCCCGACGCCCGTGACCTGCGACAGCCCCTGCGCCAGAATCGTCGAAGCGGCGTCGTACATGTCGCTCTTGCTCACCGTATCGGAGGTTAGTCCGACGATGAAGATGGGTGCGTCCGCGGGGTTGACCTTACGATAGGTTGGATTGCCGGGAAGGTTAGACGGTAAATAGCCGCGAGCCGCATTGATGGCCGCCAGCACGTCACGCCCCGCGGCGTCGATATCGCGGTCCAACTCGAATTGCAGGGTGATCGATGTGGAGCCCAGGCCGCTGGACGACGTCATCTCCGTAACGCCCGCGATCCTTCCGAACTGCCGCTCCAGCGGAGTGGCCACCGAAGACGCCATGGTCTCCGGGCTTGCGCCGGGCAAACTCGCGCTCACCGAGATGGTCGGGAAATCTACTTCCGGCAGAGGCGAGACGGGGAGCAGCCGGAATGCCACCGCGCCCGCCAGCGCGATCCCCGCCGTCAGCAGCGTGGTGGCGATCGGCCGGCGAATAAATGGCTCGGAAATGTTCATGGCTGTTCCGCAGGCCGCGGGGGGGCGCCCGGTTGTGGCCCGCCGCCCGGATTCCGCCGTCCCCGCGAAAATCTGCGGGCCAAGCCCTCGAACCACAGGTAAATCACCGGCGTCGTGTACAGCGTCAGCGCCTGGCTGAAAATCAAGCCGCCGATGATCGTGATTCCCAACGGCCGCCGCAGCTCCGACCCCGTGCCCGTTCCAAACGCCAGCGGCACGCCCGCCAGCAACGCCGCCATGGTGGTCATCATGATGGGGCGGAAACGCAACAGGCTGGCTTGATAAATCGCTTCTTCGGGGGTCTTGCCTTCCTGACGCTCGGCGTCCAGCGCAAAGTCGATCATCATGATGGCGTTCTTCTTCACGATTCCGATCAGCAGCACGATCCCGATCAGCGCGATGATGCTGAAATCGTTGCGGCACAGAATCAGAGCCAGCAGCGCGCCGACTCCGGCCGAAGGCAGCGTGGACAGAATCGTGAGGGGATGGATGTAGCTCTCATACAACACGCCCAGCACTATGTACACCGTCACGATCGCGGCCAGAATCAAAATCGGCTCGTTTTTGAGCGACGCCTCAAACGCTTCCGCCGTCCCCTGAAAAGCCGCTTGAACGCTGGCGGGCATATGCAGTTGTTCTTTCGCTTTGTCAACGGTGTCGATCGCGTCCCCCAGCGATGCGTTCGGCGCCAGATTGAACGAAAGCGTCACCACCGGAAACTGCCCCTGATGATTGACCGTCAGCGCCGCCGCCGACAAATCCACGTGCGAGAACGTGCGCAGCGGAACCTGTCCGGGGTTGACGAAAACCTGGGAGGAAGCGGCGGCACCGCTGAAAACGTTGCTGGCCGGAGTTGCTCCAGGACCGGTGACGATGCTGGTGCCAGCGTTGGCGGCGGTATTTATCGGCCCCCGCGACAGAGACGTAGATGAGCTTCCGCCAGCCACTAACCCGGCGCTCCCATTGGTCGTGGTGGCCCCGGTTCGGATGTACAGATCGTTCAGCTGCTGCGGCCTCTTCTGGAATCTTGGCATCAGCTCCAATACCACGTGGTATTGGTTCAGTTGCGTGAACATCACCGAGACTTCGCGCTGCCCATAGGCGTCGTATAAAGTCTGGTCGATGGTCGCCGGCGTAATGCCCAGCCGCGAGGCCGTGTCCCGGTCGTAGATCAGTGTGGCCTTGAGCCCCTGATCTTCCTGGTCGCTTGCCACGTCGGTCAATTCCGGCAGTGCCCGCAATTTCGCGAGCATCCGAGGCGCGTACGTCGCCAGTTCGTCGGTCTTTGGATCCTC
>Ga0335083_10002590_pt1 | contig 23766 bp, 22 predicted proteins | sample Lox_Sample_42_FD_206716 | JGI IMG/M metagenome (GOLD analysis project Ga0335083, IMG submission 206716) | Soil microbial communities from Loxahatchee National Wildlife Refuge, Florida, United States - Lox_Sample_4.2 | ecosystem: Environmental > Terrestrial > Soil > Wetlands | place: USA...
TATTACCTCTGCCTGGCCAGCGCCATCCAGCGTGCGGGGGCGCCGCTGCCCACCATGATCATCGGCACGCTGCCGGTGGTGATCGCCATCAGCGCGAACCTGCGTAATGCCCACCGCGATGGTCGCTTGCCCTGGCGATGGTTGATGCCATCGCTGGCGCTGATCGCCCTTGGCATCGCCTGCGTGAACCGCGCGGAGCTGGCGACGCTGGGGCAACGCGATGCGGGTGATCTGCTGGGCTACGCCCAGGGTGCCCTGCTCGCTTGCGGCGCAGTGGTGTGTTGGACGTGGTATCCGCTGCGCAATGCGGACTGGCTGCGCCACCATCCGTCGCGTCGGCCACGTACGTGGGCCACCGCGCAGGGGCTTGCCACGTTGCCGCTGGCTATCGCCGGTTATGCATTGCTGTGGATCTTCATGGGGGCAAGCAGCCATCCGTTCGCGATGCCGTTCGGTCCGCACCCGCTGCGCTTCGTCGGGCTGATGGCGGCGATCGGCCTGTTCGCGTCCTGGCTTGGCACGCTGTGCTGGAACGCCGCCAGCCAGCGCCTGCCGACGGCGATGGCTGGCCAGCTGATCGTGTTCGAGACGCTTGCCGCATTGGGTTATGCGTTTGCCTTGCGTGGACAGATGCCCGGCGCGCTCACCCTCGCCGGCATCGGCTTGCTGGTGGCAGGCGTGGCGTGGGCCGTGCGCATCCGGCCGCGCCCGGTGGAACTGCGCGCGCAGGAGTGAGCCGCGGTTGTGGCTGCCATGGGCGCAAGGCAACATGCATGCTTCCCTCTTTCCCCAGCGACGCCGATGAACGCCTCACACAGCAGCGCCATTCCCGCCGATGCCAACGCCCCGGTGGAAACCCTTTACGTCGGCAAGTGGCTGAGCCTGCGCAAGCGCGGCCGTTGGGAATTCGCCGAGCGCAACAACCCCGGTGGCGCCGTAATCATTCTGGCCGTGACGCCGGAGGACAAGGTGCTGTTCGTCGAGCAGTACCGGGTCTCCATCCTCAAGAACACCATCGAGATGCCGGCGGGCCTGGTGGGCGACCTGCACGAGCACGGCGACGAGGATGCCCTGCTGGCCGCCGGTCGCGAGCTGGAGGAAGAAACCGGTTATCGGTGCAGCCGGCTCGAGTTCGTGCATGAAGGCCCGTCCTCCTCGGGCATGAGCACCGAGATGATCACCTTCGTGCGCGCCTGGGATCTGGAAAAGGTCGGCCCGGGCGGTGGCGACGAAACCGAGAACATCCTGGTGCACGAGGTGCCGCGCGCGGAGGCGGGCCGCTGGCTGTTTGCGCGGGCCGCCGAGGGCTACTCGATCGATCCCAAGCTGTTCGCTGGCCTCTGGTTCATCGAGCACGCAGGGCTGCGCCACCCCGGCTGAACGCCCTTTCAGCATGGGGCTAAAGAATCCGGCGGGACCGCCGATGAGAGTCATGTCGTTCCTTTTCCGACCTGACCCCATCGACGGATACCGCTCATGAAGACCCTCGTTGCTTCCGCCCTGCTCCTGTTCGCCCCGCTGGCCGCTCACGCCGCCTGCGCACCCACCGATTTCGCCGTGCAGGACTTCAAGATGAAGCTCGTCGGCAGTGGCGCCGCCGCCCGTCTGAGCCTCTCGGGTCAGCTGGTGAACCATTGTTCCGAGGCCGCTGCCGCGCAGATCGCCATCGACGCGAAGGACGGCACGGGCAAGGTTCTGCAGTCCAAGAAGGGCTGGCCGGCCGGCACCACCAATATTGGCCCCGGCCAGACGGTGGACTTCGACCTGGGCCGCCTGTTCCGCTTCGACCCCGACATGCAGACCTACACGGTCGGCGTCGCCGACGTCCGCACCTGGTAATTGCCCCTCGTTTCAAAACCTCTGTCCGGTTTTTGGTGAGGCCCCTTGTAGGGGCCTCCTTTTTTTGGCCGCTCCCCGTCTCATGGCGCTTGAAAAACGTGACACGGTTCAAGTTTTATAGGCGGATGCCGATAAGTTCCTCACCACGGCGACGGTGACGTCGAACCGCCTGCCCGGCCAAGGCCCGGTCCCTCCCCCATGGCCAGGGGAGAGCCGGCACACGTGGAGCGCCATGCATCTCGACATTCCAACCCTCACTTTCGTGAGCCTGCTGATGGGCATCGCGACAGCCATAGGCTTCACGCTGCTGATGGTGGTGCTTCAGCGGCAGACCGTGCTGCGCATATGGGTGCTAAGCATCTGGGTGGCGACGATAGGCGTCACCCTGATCGGACTGCGCACGCGCATTCCCGACGTGCTTTCGATCGTGCTGGGAAATGGTCTGCTGGTGACGTCCAATGTGCTCACGCTCAAGGGCATCACGTCCCACCTCAACCTGCCATTGCGCTGGCGCTGGCCCGCTACCTTCGTGATCGCCTACGCCGCGGCGATGGCCTGGCTCGCCTTCGTCACGCCCGACCTCGGCACGCGGCTGGTGCTGGGCAGCCTGCAGGCCATGGGCTTCTATGCGGCCTACGGCTATCTGCTGCTGCGCTACAGCGTCCGGGAAATCCGCGTGAGTTGCCGCGTGGCCGGCATGGTGATGCTGGGCAGCGCCCTTTTCTACCTGGCGCGTGCATTTATTCCGCTTGCCGATACCACCCACCAGAACATCATGCTTGCGGGTACGCCGGTGGCGGCCACCTATGTGATCGGCATCCTTACCGGCATGGCGACTTACTTCGCGCTGCTGCTGTTGATCACCGAGCGGCTGATGGTGGACCTGCGTTGGGCGGCACGCACCGATGGCCTCACGGGTCTGCTCAATCGCAGCGCCATCGTGGCCGAGGGGCGACTGAGCCTGGAGCGCTGCGCCCAGCGCGGCCTGCCGTTCACCCTGCTGGTGTTCGACCTCGATCACTTCAAGCAGATCAACGACAGCTGGGGTCACGACGCGGGCGACGCGGTGCTGCGCCACGTCACGGTGGTGCTGCGCGAAATCACGCGCTGGCCGGGTCACCTGGCTGCGCGTTACGGCGGCGAGGAGTTCGTGCTCGCCCTGCCCGGCGCCAACCTCGCACAAGGGCTGGAAGTCGCGGAGCGACTGCGCCGAACGCTGGCGCAATCGCATGCACGCATCGAGCGCCAGAACATTCCGGTGACGGCGAGCATCGGTGTGGCCATGGCCCGCCCTGGCGTGCGCTTCGAAATGCTGGTGCGCCAGGCCGACGAGGCGATGTACCGGACCAAGTTCGAAGGACGCAACGGCGTCAGTTCGGCCTACACCGACGACGAACCACTGATGGAAGCCGGCGACACCCGCTGCTGACGGCGATACCCCGCGCTTCCCCGCACGCATCTCAGCTATGCTGCCCTCGCTTCCGGGGGGAAGCCTACAGGGGAAGAAAGCATGCATGACGAGACCATGAGCTCGGGCGTCTATCTGCCCGAGATGGATGTTGCACCTGCAAGCGCCACCACCGAAGCACGTCGCTTCCAGTTCAACGGCAACGCCCGCGACTATTTCCGCATCTGGATCGTCAACGTGGCACTCAGCCTGGTGACGCTGGGCATTTATTCGGCCTGGGCCACCGTGCGCACGCGCCGCTACATGTACGCCAACACCACGCTGGCCGGCTCGCCATTCGAATACCTTGCCCGTCCGATACCGATCCTCAAGGGGCGTCTGCTTACCGTGCTGATCTTCGGCGCCTATTCGCTGGCCGGACGCGTGTCCGTGCCGCTGCAACTGGCGATGGCCGTGGTGGTGGCCGGCTTCCTGCCGTGGCTGATCGTCAAGAGCATGATGTTCCGCGCGCGCTATTCCTCCTGGCGCGGGCTGCGCTTCTATTTCAGCGACGATTACCTGGGTGCGTACAAGTGGTATCTGGGCGTGTACTTCCTGATGGGCATTCCGTTTGCGGTCATGCTGCTTTTCACTCTGGCAGGCACTCCTTCTCTCACCATCATCGGGGTCCTGATCTTGCTCGCTGGATACGCCACCATCTATCCGTGGATCAAGGGCCACCAGCAGGAATGGATGGTCGAGAACCACCACTTCGGCGGCAAGTCGTTCCGGTTCGATACCGAAATCCGTCGCTACCACGGCATCTATGCCAGGTCGGCTGGCGTGGCACTCGCCTGGTTCATTCCCTGTGTCATGATGCTTGGCGGCATCATGTCCAGCGTCGGAAACCACACGCCGTCCAGGGCCATGCCCTCGCCCTACATCCTGCTCGGCGTCTACGCGATCATGGCGCCCGCTTATCTCGGCGTGTGGACCTTCGTGCACACGCGCATGACCAACATGCTCTACAACCAGGCGCATCTTGGTCCGTATGGATTCCGTTCCTCGCTGGAATACTGGCCGATGCTGGGGCTTTACCTCAGCAACGTGCTGGCGGTGGTTTTTACGCTCGGGCTGGCCATGCCATGGGCGCGCATCCGCCTCGCGCGTTATCGCGCCGAACGCCTGGAAGTACTGGGCGACGGTGATCTGAACGACTTCGTCCGCGATGCCTTTGCGCACGGCGAAATCGGCGCCGCGGCCACCGAAATGGACAGCCTGCTGGGCATCGACATCGGCCTCTGATCACCATGGTTCCGGCCGTCTATTACAACGGGCGCTCCAGTCACGCCACGCGGGTTCTCGCGTGGCGTGACGAAGCGCTGCTGCGTTGGCGCGTGGCCGAAGGCGCAGACGAATGGAAAGTGCCGCTGACCGAGGTGGAACCCAGCGCGCGCGTGGCCGGGCTTGCCTTCATGCTGCGCCTGCCCGATGGCGCTCATCTGCAGGTGGAACACGACCTGCTGCCAGCCGACTGGTTTCCACGCCACCACCGGATCGAGCGCGTCGTCGACTGGCTGGAGCGACGCTGGATGGCGGCGCTCGCGAGCGTCGTGGTGGTGGTCGTGTCGTTGCTCGCCCTGTTCGAGTTCGGGCTGCCCTGGGCCGCCGATCGCATCGCCACGCATATGCCGCGTGCCGTGGAAACGTCCATGGGCCGGCAGTCGCTGAAGGCCCTGCAAGGCTCCCTGCTGAAGCCAACCACGCTCAGCGCGGAACGCCGGGTGCATTTGCAGGACATCTTCCGACGTTTCGCCAGCCATCTGCCCAACCTGCCGCAGGTGCAACTGGCGTTCTACGACGCTCCGGCGATCGGCGCCAACGCGTTCGCCCTGCCCGATGGCACGGTCGTGTTCACCGATGCGCTGGCCGGCGCGGTGCCGGACGACGACGCTTTCATTGCCGTGGTGGCGCACGAACTCGGCCACCAGGCGGGGCATCACATGCTGCGGCAGGTGCTGCGCAGCTCGGGCGTGTTCATCGTGGCCAGCGTGCTGATGGGCGACGTCACCTCAATGGGCGGTGTCGCAGCCGGCGTTCCCGCCTTCCTCATCGACAGCCACTACTCGCGCACCTTCGAAGAGAGCGCCGATGCCTTTGCGTTCGAATCCCTCGCGCGGCAGGGCATCGACCCGGCGGCATTTGTACATGCCATGCAGGCGCTGGAGCGCACGCATCCGGAACTCAAGGGTGAAAAAGACCTGCGCTACATGTCCAGCCATCCGCTGACGGAAGACCGCATCGCCCGGGCGAATGCCGCGTCGCAACGCTTCCGCGCCACGCACAAAGTGACATCCTCGCACTGACAAAGCCCACGCCGGCGGCTTCCGCATCCAAGACCGCCGGCATGGACGAGCGACGATTACTTCTTCAGTTCGACCACCACGGCCTTGGTCGACGCCGTGCCGACATTCTCGTTGCTATGCGTGACGGCATCGCTCCAGCGCGCCTCGCCCGCCTTCACCTCAGCCTCGGTCACCTTGCCTTCCGACGTGGTGCTTTTGACTTTCCCGCCAGTGACGAAGACGACGACGTTGGCCGGATGCGAATGCATCGGCAGCGACTCGCCTGGCTTCAGCCAGACCTCCATCACGCGTACCTGATCGTTGTCGATCAGCACCTTGGTGTTCTTCGGTGCCACCTTGGCCATGTCCTGCGCCAACGCGCCGCCCGCCAACGCGAACGCCGCGACCATCACCGCATACGAACAGCCGACTCGAACGAACTTCGCCATGACACGTCCTCCCGCAACTGGATGAAGTCGACGGGCTTCCGGGGCGACATGCAGCGCGCCAGGGAAGCAGCCCTGGGCATCCGCTGCCCGGCGGACGTACCGTCCGCGCCATGCCCCCGCATGGGTCAATGCCGCTGCCAGCCTGGTGCCTTGGCAGGGTTGGAGCATGTGCGCGTACAGGTCGCGGGGCGGAACGAGGCCTGCGTGCGTGCAGCATCAGGCGTGCAAGGTCGCTGCAGCCCGGCGGACGCTACGCCCGGTTCAAGGGGGCGTCAATGATGCGGAAGGCAGAGAGACGGCGAAGCTTGCGCAGGGGTGACGCGAACGGCGAAAGTGTCGCCGCTGCGAGGCGCGCAGTCGCGCACCGGGTGCGCTCCCACAAACAGCCACGATCGCCCGTTACATCAATGCAACATGAACATCTTGTCGAAGCCCGCCACGCGCAAGGTGCCGCGCAGGCTGCTGTCGGCGTTGACGATGCGGATCTCCGCGCGATCCGCGCCGGCGTGTTCGCGCAGCAGCATCAGCATGCCCAGCGCGGAGCTGTCCATGCTGGAGACGGAACCGAGGTCGATCACGTAGCTGCGCGCGGCGCGGCCGTCGAGGCAGGCATCGTGGAAATCGCGGTGCACGCTGAAGTCGAAGCGCTCACCCAATTGCAGGGTCACGCAGTCGAGGTCGGGGTCGTGGTGGACGGTCAGGCTCATGGGGAAACTCCTGTCGCAAGTGGGCGGTCCGTGGATGGGTCGCTCGCTCATCAACGCTGTCTTTCGTTCATCGGAGCCCGGACCCGGTCCGGACTTGGTCAAGCCAAGGCGCGCGGATGCGCGTCAGCGAGGTCAGAACAGCTCGATCTCGCCGGCATCCATCGAGTTCTGCAGCGCAGGGCCACGCGAGCGCAGGCGCGCCTTCTCGCGCTGGATGGCCAGGCGGTTGCGCACGCGCTCGGCGCGCTGCTGCAGTGACCGCGTGTCGATGGGGCTGCAGGCCAGCTCCTCGATGTCGCGCGTGCATTCGGTGGTGATGTCCTGCAGCTCGACCAGTCGCATGCGCGTCTGGTTGATGAGCTGGCTGAGGATGTCCTCGAACTGCAGCGAACGGATGGTGGTGGACACATCGGTGCCCAGGCCACGGTTGATCTCCACCACCTGGTCGGCGACGGCGCTGGTGCGCGCATCGCTTTCGGTGACGTGAGCCATCATCGCGTCGATGCCGCCCTTGGCCGACAGCGCCACGTTGAGATCCTGCGATGCCATGGTGCCGACCAGGCCGCGCAACTGCTCCATGGCCGCGCGCGCCTTTACGACATGGCTGCCGATCTGCTCGTTGAACTGGTTGGAATGGCTGGCCAGGTTGCGTATCTCGCCCGCCACCACGGCGAAGCCACGGCCGGACTCGCCGGCACGCGCGGCCTCGATGGCGGCATTGAGCGCCAGCAGGTTGGTTTCCTCGGCGATCGTGTTGACGTTCTTCAGCAGGCCGAACACGGCGTCCATTTCCTTGGCCATGCCGTCGATGCGATAGACGATGCGCAGGCTTTCGCGCGACATCTGCACGATCATGTCGACGAAGTGCTCCAGCAGGTCGCCGGTGCGCGCAGCGAACGCCTGAACCGACACGCCTTCGTTCTGCGCATCGATGATCTGGCGCAGCAGCGACTGCTGCTGGCCGGTCTTGCGCGAGAGGCCATCGAAGCCGCCACCGAGTTCCGACACGGCATCGCGCAGCAGTTCCAGCGCCTGGTGCAGTTCGCGTGTCGCGTGACCGAGTTCGTCCACCAGCGAGCTGCGCACTTCTTCCAGTGCTTCGCGCACGGGAGCGTGATGCTCCAGCGATGCCTCGATCATCGGCTCCGCCACGACCGGAGCCGCACGGCGCATTTCGACGATCCACGCGCCGGTGAGCAGCACGATCAGCAGCGGTCCCAGCCAGGCCGATGGCCATAGCAGGGTCAACAGCAGTGCCACGGCGCTGGCCAGCAGGCCGACGACGGGACGCATGCGCAGGAAGGAAAGTATGGATTCCATGGGTCTATCCGAAGATCAGGCGGCAGGCACGGCCGCGCGGGAAACAGGTTGATGGGCCAGCGCCAGCAGGCGCGCGGCGATCTGGTCGAGCGGTAATTTCTCGCTGGCGGCGCCGAGCTTCCAGGCAACGCCGGGCATGCCCCACACCACCGAGGATTCTTCGTCCTGCACCAGCGTGCGTGCCCCGGCCTGGTGCAGTTCCAGCAGGCCGCGCGCGCCGTCATCGCCCATGCCGGTAAGCAGCGCGGCGACGGTAGCCTTGCCCACGCTGGCGGCCATCGAGCGGAACAACACGTCCACGCTGGGCTTGTGGCGATTCACTGGCGGGCCGTTGTGCAGGCGGCATACGTACTTGGCGCCGTCCCACATTACCAGCAGATGCTGGCTGCCCGGCGCGATGTAGACATGACCCTGCTGGATGGGCTGGCCATCGCGTGCCTCGCACACGCGCATGGCCGAGCAATGGTCCATGCGTGCCGCGAACGGGCCACTGAAGGCAGCGGGAATGTGTTGCGTGACGATGATCGGCGGCGCATCGGGCGGCATCGCCTCCAGCACCACGCGAATCGCCTCGGTGCCACCGGTGGAGGCACCGATGGCGATAATCGGCATGCCGCCGCGCGTGCCGGCGCTCTGCGCGCGCGGCAGCACGGCATCGGCGGAAAGGCGGGGCGGCACGTCGAGCTTGCGCACGGCAGTGCGTTGACGCGGACGCGCGAGCGCGGCCAGTTTCACCTTGTGGCAGATTTCCTGCGCGCCTTCGGCAAAGGTGCTGGCCAGGTCGTTGCCGGGCTTGGTGAAGAAATCCACGGCGCCCAGTTCCAGCGCGCGCAGCGTCACTTCGGCGCCTTCCTGCGTGAGCGAAGACACCATCACCACCGGCATCGGCCGCAGGCGCATCAGGTTTTCGAGGAAGGTGATGCCGTCCATGCGCGGCATTTCCACATCGAGCGTAAGCACATCGGGGTTGAGCTGCTTGATCTTCTCGCGGGCGATCAGCGGATCGGCCGCCGTACCAACCACCTCGATGCCCGGATCGCATGAAAGCATGGTCGACAGCAGCTTCCGCACAAGTGCGGAATCATCGACCACCAGGACACGTACTCTTTCCATTGCGTTGCGTCTCGCCCGTCGTGCTGGCCCCTGAAGGGCCGAATACTGCGTGGTGAAGCTGTTGCGCTCGCGCGTCAGAACAGTTCCACCTCTCCCTTTATCGGATCGTTTGCCAATCGCTTGAGGTATTGGCGCTCGCCATCCACCAGCACGTTGTCGGCGCGGCCGCGCAACTGCTTCACGCGGGCCTTGCCGGTATTGGGAAAGAACTGCACGTGGCGCGGATGCACGTCGCCCAGGTCTTCCGCGCGCACGGACAGGTTTTCCGCCGACAGGTAGCGCTTCACGAAATCGATGTTGCGCCGGCCGATATCGGTCATCGTGGCCAGCACCCGCCCGCCGCCGAACACCTTTACTTCCAGGTTCGTGCGCTGGCCGCCGGCCTTGAGGATCGCGTTGATCAACTGCTCCATCGCATCGTTGCCGTAGCGCGCTGCACGGCCCACGGTGTCGGCCCAGGAGCCGCGCTCGCCGCCGAGCGGCTCGGGCAGCATGAAGTGGTTCATGCCACCGACGCGGCGCACCGGGTCATAGATGCATGCCGAGACGCACGAACCGAGCACGGTGGAAATCATTTCTTCCTGCATGCTCACGTAGTACTCGCCCGGCAACACCTTCACGGTGACGCACGACTGTGCCGGATCCCAGAACCGGCGCAGGTGCTCGAAGCCGGGGATGATGCGCGCGGGGTCATAGCCCGCGTCCATCGGGGATTTCACTGCAAGGACGTTCATGCACTGCGTTTCCGGTAGACCGTGCGTCCTATCAGGTCGAAATTGTCGTTGAGCCCGTACATGGACTCGGAGTGGCCGAGGAACAGGTAACCGCCCTCCGGCAGCAGTCCGCCGTAACGCTGGAACAGGCGCTGCTTGGTAGGCTTGTCGAAATAGATGACGACGTTGCGGCAGAAGATCGCGTCGAACGGGCCCTGCATGGGCCAGTCGTGCAGCAGGTTCAGCGGCAGGATGCTGACCAGCTCGCGCAGCCGCGAATGCACGCAGGCGAGCTCGTTGTATTCGCCCTCGCCGCGCAGGAACCATCGACGGCGGCGCTCCGCGCTCACGCCATCGAGGCGATCGATCGGATAGATGCCCTTGCTCGCGGTTTCCAGCGCCTGCGGCGACAGGTCGGTGGCGAGGATCTTCGCATCCAGCCCGTTGCCACCGTGCTTCTCAAGCGCTTCGGCCAGCACCATGGCGAGCGTATAAGGCTCCTCGCCGGTGGCGCAGCCCGCCGACCAGATGCGCAGGCGTCCGCCGTGCTTCTTTTCGGCGATCCAGCGAGGCAACAACTCATCGGCCAGCAGGTCGAAGTGATGCGATTCGCGGAAGAACGCGGTGACGTTGGTGCTGATCGCGCTGGCCAGCTCGCCCAGTTCGCCCTGCGGGTCACGCCGCAGCAGCTCGCAATAGGCGCCAAAGTCGCGCAGCTTCAGCGAGCGCAGCCGGCGCACCAGCCTGCCCTGCACCAGCTGGCGCTTGTGCTCGCCCAGCGAGATGCCGCAATGCTCGTAGACGAAGTTGCGCAGGAAGTTGAAGTCGCTGTCGCTGAGCGACGGACCGTTCATGCCCGCCACCGTGGCGTTGTTGTCCATCGTGGCGGGCATGCCCATGCTCAGAATTCCTTCCAGGCGCCCGCGTCGGCAGCCGTGGCGGCACGCGGCTGGCGAGCCGGCGCGGCGGAGGTGCTGCGCACCGCCGCGAACACCGCCTCGGCCTCGGCCATCACGGTCTGCGAGCGGGCCGTCTCGGTGGCAACCACCGTGGCGTCATCGCCCAACTGGAAGAACGACACATGGCGGGCGAGTTCACCGGCCTGCTCCTGCATGGCGCGCGCGGCGGCCGCGGCTTCTTCCACCAGCGCGGCGTTCTGCTGGGTCATCTCGTCCATCTGCAGCACCGCGTGGTTCACCTGATCGATGCCGGCCGACTGCTCCTGGCTGGCGGCAGCGATCTCTGCCACGATGTCGGTGACCTTCTTCACGCTCTCCACGATCTCGGCCAGCGCCTTGCCCGACTGGTCCACCAGCGACGAACCCACGCGCACCTTCTCGGCGCTGTCGTTGATGAGGCCCTTGATCTCCTTGGCCGCACCCGCACTGCGCTGGGCGAGGTTGCGCACTTCCGTGGCGACCACCGCGAAGCCGCGACCCTGTTCACCGGCACGGGCGGCTTCCACCGCGGCGTTGAGCGCCAGCAGGTTGGTCTGGAAGGCAATTTCGTCGATCAGGCTGACGATGTCGGAGATCTTGCGGCTGGAATCGTTGATTTCGCGCATCGCCGAGCTGGCCTGCGCAGCCACCTCGCCACCGTGCTCGGCCTGACGGCGCGTGGCGCTGGCGAGCTGGTTGGCGTGGCTGGCGTTCTCGGCGTTCTGCTTGACGGTGGAGGTCATCTCCTCCATCGACGAGGCGGTTTCCTCGAGGCTGGAAGCCTGTTCCTGCGTGCGCTGGCTCAGGTCGTCGTTGCCGCGGGCGATCTGCTGCGCGGCGGAGCTGACGGAGCCCGCGCCGTGGCGCACTTCGCCCACGATGTTGCTCAGGCGCTCGTCCATGGTGCGCAGGGCGCCAAGCAGTTCGCCCAGTTCGTCCTTGGTTTGCACCTTGATGTCGTGGCCGAGGCGGCCGCCGGCGATTTCGTGGGCGACCTTCATCGCCACGCCCAGCGCGCTCATGATCGAACGCATCATCAGGATCGACATCAGGCCCGCCACCAGCATGCCGGCGATCAGCGCAAAGATGCTCACGGCGCGGATGAGGTGATAGCGCGAAACCTGCGCGTCGTAGATTTGCTTGGCGTGGGCGCGCTGTGCATCGACCAGCTTGCTCAGCGCATCCTGGCGCTCGATCATCAGCGGACGCACCTGCATTTCGAGCAGTTCGGACGCACCGGCGTCGCCCTGCTTGAGCGCGTCTTCCATCGACGAAAGCGCGTCGAGGTAGTCCGCATCCGTGGACGTCCAGGCGGCATATGCCTTCTTGACGCCCTCGTTCATCGGGATGGCCGCGAACTGCTTCCTGAGCTGGCCCATTTCGGCGCGCATCTTGTCGTACTCGGCCAGCTTGCCCTTGATGTGATCGGGCTTGCCCACCAAGGCGCTCGACTCGCCAAGCAGGATGAACGACATGAGATGGTGCTGCATGATCTGCGACGCCAGCTGCGAGGGCACGATCTCTTCTTCATAGATCTTGCCCATGCCGTCGTTCTGCAGCTGCATGCCGCCGAGGCCGACGATGGCGCCGCCGATCAGCATCAGGCCCAGCAGGCCAAGCACGGCACGCATGCGGTTGCGGACGGACAGTGCGGGGATTTTCAGTGTGAACTTCTTCATGATGATTCCACGTTCCGGCGATAACGATCAGGCGGCTTTCACATCAGCAGCGGCTGGAAGCGCCGCTTCCAGCATCTGCGCGTCCTGCGGCTGCAGCAGTTTGTCCACGTCGAGCAACAGCACCATGCGCTCGCCCGCGGAGGTAAGGCCCTTGAGGTATTCGGTGTCCACCGTGGTGCCCATGTCGGGCACGGGACGGATGGCGCTATCTTCCACATCGAGCACATCGGATACGGCATCCACCACCACGCCGAAATGGCGGCCGGCCACGGTGATGATCACGGTGACGGTAGTGGCGCTGTATTCCTCGCGCGGCAGGCCGAAGCGCAGGCGCATGTCGATCACCGGCACGATGGCGCCACGCAGGTTGAGCACGCCCAGCACGTAGTGCGGGGCTTGCGGGATGCGCGTGACCGGCGTCCAGCCGCGAATCTCGCGCACGGCCAGAATGTCGACGCCGTATTCCTCGTGGGCGAGGTTCACGGTGAGGTACTGCGACTGGAGCGCCTCGCTCCGGGTGGTATCGGACATGGTTTGCCTCATCGTCGGGGCCGGGTGCGGTGGCCCCTGTCTGGATCTGGTTCGGCTGGGGAAAGGGAAACTTGAGCGGGATCAAGGTGGGTTTGGAGGCCACCCTTTCTGTAGGAGCGCACCCAGTGCGCGACCGGGGCGCATCGGCTATCCGCCATCGCGATTGCCGGCTGACGAGGTGACCATCGGGCGGTGATCGCGCACTGGGTGCGCTCCTACAAGGGGTTTCGGTGACCTTTAGAACTCCGCCCAACCGCCAGCGGCGGCCAGTTGCGGTGCGCTTTTCGGCGCCTGGGCGGGCATCGAACGGGGCGGCGCCGGGTGCGGTGCAGCGGCCTTGGGCGTTTCTTGCAGACGGAAATAGCCAATCTGGCGTTCCAGGTCGTCGGCCTGCTCCTGCATGGCGCGGGCGGCGGCAGCGGCTTCTTCCACCAGGGCAGCGTTCTGCTGGGTCACTTCGTCCATCTGCATCACCGCGCGGTTCACCTGGTCGATGCCGGAGGATTGTTCCTGGCTGGCCGCGGCAATCTCCGCCACGATGTCGGTGACGCGCTTGACGCTGTCCTCGATGACCGACAGCACTTGGCCGGACTCCTCCACCAGCACCGAGCCCGCCTGCACCTTCTCCACGGTGTCGCCGATCAGCGACTTGATCTCCTTGGCCGCACCGGCGCTGCGCTGTGCCAGGTTGCGCACTTCGGTCGCGACCACGGCAAAGCCACGACCCTGTTCACCCGCGCGCGCCGCTTCCACCGCGGCATTGAGTGCCAGCAGGTTGGTCTGGAAGGCGATCTCGTCGATCAGGCCCACGATGTCGGTGATCTGGCGGCTGGCCGCTTCTATCTCGCGCATGGCGCTGCTGGTACGCACGGCCACTTCGCCGCCGCGCTCGGCCTGCGTGCGTGCGCTGCGCGCCAGCTGGTCGGCGTGGCCGGCGTTGTCGGCGCTCTGGCGCACGATGGAGGTCATCTCTTCCATCGAGGCGGCGGTTTCTTCCAGACTGGAGGCCTGCTCCTGCGTGCGCTGCGAAAGATCGTCATTGCCACGCGAAATCTCCTGCGCGGCGGTGGACACCACCTGCGAGCCCTGCTGCACCTCGCGCACGATCTCCACCAGCTTGGTGCGCATGCGTTCCAGTGCGTGCAGCATGCTGCCTTCGCGGAACTGCAGCGCGTCGTGCTTGGCCAGATCGCCGTCGGCGATGCGCGCAGCCATGGCGAGCGCAAAGGACGGTTCGCCGCCGATGCTCTGGCGGATGCTGCGCATCGACTGCCACACAACGCCGATCACCAGCAGCGCCACCAGCAAGGCACGCCACAGGCTGCCCTCCAGCATCTGTCGGAACTGCGTATTGATATCGACGTAATAGGCACCGGCGCCGATGTGCATATCCCACGGCTTGAACCAGGCCGTGTAGGAGATCTTGGGCTCGATGTTCTTGTCCGGCGGCATCGGCCACACGTATTCGGTGGTGCCCGCGCCATGCTCGCGGTCCGTTGCCAGCATGGCTTGATAGATCAGCTTGCCCTGGCTGTCGGTATCGTCATGGATGCTCTTGCCCTCTTTGGCGGCCAGCATCGGATGCATGCGCATGACGAGGTTCGAGTCGAACACGAACACATAGCCCGAGCCGTTGTTCCAGCGCATCGCGCGGATGGCAGCCAATGCACGGCGCTGCGCTTCCTCGTCGCTGAATTCACCCGCCGCGGCGCGGTCGTGGAATGCCTGGGCCACCGACACGGCGGTAGACACCTCGTCGCGCAACGCGGCAACGCGAGCCTCCATCTGCAGGCGACGGCTATCGATCGCGGACACGATGGTAAGCGCCACCAGTCCAGCGATCACGAATGCGATAACCAGCCATACCTTGGCGGCAAGGCTCAGGCGATCGATGAACTTCAAGGGGGACTTCATGGGTTGGACCTTCAGAATGAAAAGAGCGGTTCTGCGATTGCCCGGATTCATTCCCTGCACTGCTCTTCGATGGCCGCAGGCCACCGGCCGCGGCTTCCTGTCGCGGCTAATCGTCGTGTTGTCGAGCGGCCCCGAATCCGCGGGGCGTTGTCAGGCCGCCTTGCGGCGACCCTGCAGGCGCACGAGGCCTGCGATGTCCACGATGAGCGCCACCGAGCCATCGGCCAGGATGGTTGCGCCCGAAATGCCCTGCACGCGGCGATAGTTCGCCTCAAGCGACTTCACCACGGCCTGCTGCTGCCCGATCAGGCCATCGACGAACAGGCCTACGCGGGTGCCTTCGCCTTCCACCACCACCATCAGGCCCTGATCAATCGCGCGGATGGCGTTGTCACAGCCGAAGGTATCGTGCAGGCGTATCACCGGCAGGTATTCATTGCGGAAGCGGAACAGCTCGCCACCACCCGCCACGCTGCGTATCGCATCGGTCTTCAGCTGCACCGATTCGACGATGGATACCAGCGGCACGATGTAGCGCTCCTCGCCCACCGCGGCGGTGAGACCGTCGATGATGGCCAGCGTCAGCGGCAGCGTGATGGTGAACGCGCTGCCCTTGCCCTGCGTGCTGCGGATGGTGACCGTGCCGCCAAGGTCGGAGACATTGCGACGGACCACGTCCATGCCCACGCCTCGGCCGGAAAGGTCGGTGGTGACGGCGGCGGTGGAAAAGCCCGGCTGGAAGATCAGCTCGGCCACGGCGTCGTCGCTCATGCCGTCGCCGCTGGCGATCAGGCCTCGCTGCACCGCCTTGGCCACGATGGCATCGCGGTTGAGGCCCGCGCCGTCGTCGGACACTTCCACCACGATGTTGCCGCCGCGATGCGACGCGGACAGCGTGAGCGTACCGGTGTCGCCCTTGCCGGCAGCGCGCCGCTTGTCCGGCGTTTCCAGGCCGTGGTCGATCGCGTTGCGCACCAGGTGCACCATCGGATCGCCGATCTTCTCAAGCACGGTCTTGTCCAGCTCGGTCTGCTCGCCGATCAAGTCCAGCTTTACCTGCTTGCCGAGTTTCTGGCTGATGTCGCGCACCATGCGCGGGACGCGGTTGAACACCGACGCGATGGGCAGCATGCGGATACCCATCACGCTTTCCTGCAACTCGCGCGTGTGGCGCGCCAGCTGGGCCAGCCCGTGTTCGAGCACGGCCAGTCGCGCGGCGTCAATGTCGCCTTCGCGGAAGGTGTCGAGCATGGACTGGGTAATCACCAGCTCGCCCACCAGGTTGATCAGTCCGTCGATCTTGTCGATCGACACGCGCACCGAACTGGATTCGGCGCTGGCTTCGCGTTGCGCGCGCATGGCGCCGGCATCGGCGACGTTGGCCGCGGGCGCTGCCGGCGTGGCGGGCGCGGCAACCGGCGCCACGTCGGCCACGATGTGCCTGGCTTCGATGGCCAGATCGCATTCGTCTTCCACCCAGTCGAATACGCCGGCAATGTCGGCGCGCCTGGCGGGGCCCTTCAGCTCGATGGTCCAGCCCAGGTGGCACTCGGACGGTTCTAGCGTGGTGAACCCGGGCACGCGATCCAGTTCGGGCGTCACCGCGAGTTCGCCGATACCGGCGAGTTCGCGGATCAGGCGCAGCGGATCATTGCCGCTCGCCAGCATGCCCGGGTGCGGACGAAAGCGGATGGTCCAGGCGTCGGCCTGGTCCACATTGCGTCGCGCCTGCACGCCACCGTTGGGCGCGCCGCGCCCCATCATCGCAGCCAGTTCGTTGCGCAGGCTTTCCGCGACCGCATCGTTCAGCGGTTCGCCGGCCTGGGCACGGGCGAACATGCTGCGCAGGCAATCCACCGTGCGCAACAGCAGTTCGATGATGGCGCCGTCGATCGCGCGCTTGCCGCTGCGCACTTCATCAAGCAGCGATTCGGCCTCGTGCGTGAACGAGGACATCTCCGGAAAGCCGAAGGTGGCCGCGCCGCCCTTGATCGAGTGCGCCGCGCGGAAAATGGTGTGCACCAGTTCCCCGTCGCCACCGTTGTCGAGCGCAAGCAGCGACGACTCCATCGTATCGAGCCCTTCCAGGCTCTCTTCGATGAATACTTGTTGGAACTGCGCCAGCGCGGCCTTGCTCATGGGGATGCTTCTCTGGTGGAACGTTGACTTGCAGGTTTAACCCTTCTCCCTTTGTGAGAAGGTGCCGGCAGGCGGATGAGGGTGCGGGCGGGGCGAAAGTTTGAAGCGCCAGGCAAGCCCCGCACACTCTCCACCGTGAAGGTGGCAATGCCCCAACCCCTCTCCCAAAGGGAGAGGGGTTATGTCGCAATCAACCCAGCACGCGCTTGACCGTGGCCAGCAGCTGCTCCGGGTCGAACGGCTTCACCAGCCAACCCGTGGCGCCGGCGGCCTTGCCTTCCATCTTCTTGTCCGTGTGCGACTCGGTGGTCAGCATCAGGATCGGCACGCCCTTGTATTCGGGCATCGTGCGCAGCTCGCGCACCATGCTGATGCCGTCCATCACCGGCATGTTCACGTCCGCCAGCACCAGGTCGTAACGACCGCCGCGGGCAGCATCGAGCGCCAGCTGGCCGTTCTCGGCCTCGCTCACGTCATGGCCGGCGCCGCGAAGGGTGAAAGCCACCATGCCGCGCATCGAAGCCGAATCGTCAACCGCAAGAATCTTTGCCATCTTCCACCTCAGTTTCAGGCCGGCATCGTCGCCGGCAATTCCAGAGCCCGCGTCAGGCCCAATACGCCCGCCGCATCACGCATCGTTTCACTCACGCCCAGCCACGCCGGCGACAGGCCACGCGCCGAGGCCGCATGCCGGAACGCCAGCAGCAGCTGCAACGCCGCGGTGTCCACGCGCTCCACGCCGGCGCCGTCCAGTTGCACCGCCGGGGCTTCCAGCGCTTCAAGCAGGCCGGCCTTCACATCGGGAAGCTCGGCCAGCCGGAAATCGGCGGGCAGCGCAACGACGCGCGGCTGGTTGCCACCCTTGCGTTGCGCCACTGTCTTGCTGGTGCCCATGGGCCTCTCCTGACGGCGCCCCGTGGGCGTCTACGTGGTGCTTATCGGCCATGGCTCAGTTCGCTTTAGGGTGCGATCGCCATGCCGCGTGATCCGGCTCGCAAAAAAAAGCGCTCAAGTTTCTCCACGATGCGCCGATGTATGGGGCACGAGTGGGCGCGTTCATTCGCACCCAAGGAGTCTTGATTGGTCATTCAACCCACCAGCCTGGCCGCCCTCACCTGGGCCGGCGCCGCTTCCGGCAGTGCTGCCGAGAGCTGGCGCATCGGCACGGTGTTGTCCGCCCGACCACTGGGAATCAATCAGGACGGACTGATGGTGCTGCAGATCGGTGCGCTGGCCGTGGAGGCCGAGGCGCCGCGCGGCCAGCTGCCGTCGCAATTCCAGGTGCGCGTGCTCACCCTGGGTGCGCAACCGATGCTGGAAGTGATCGCGCCGCAGACGCCCGAGCCCGCCATCCAGGTCGCATTGCGCGAGCGCCTGCCACAGCAGAACGGCTACGCGCCCTTGCTCGCGACGCTCGATGCGCTGGCGCAGCGCCCGGCGCTGCGCCAATTGCCGGCTTATCTGCGTCCTGCCCTCGCCCTGCTCGAACATGGCGTGCGCACGCCCACCGAAATCACGCGTCCCGAAGGCCTGGAGGAAGCGGTCAACCGCAGCGGCCTGTTCCTCGAATCGCAACTGGCGCAATCGCAGGTCGACATGGCCGGGCTGAGCCAAGAGGACTGGAAAGGCGCGCTGCTGCGCCTGGCCAGCCTGCTCGACGATTACCTGCCGGCGCGGCGCGCCTCGGTCGGCAGCAATGAAACCGCACCACCCCTGCAACAGCGCGGACCGCAGGTCCAACCGCGGGTCATCCTGCCGCAGGCCTTGCTGTTGAGCGACGACGTCGATGCGCTGCTCGGCCGCCTGCACGGCGAAGTGCATGCCGCGATCGCGCGCGTGGAAGTGGCGCAGCTGGAGGCCACCACCGTCGCGGCGTGGATGATCGAAATTCCGCTTCAGGGCGAAGGCGGTCGCGACATCCTGCAGATCCAGTTGCAGCAGCAGGGTGCGGATGCCGAGGGCGGCGCCGGCTGGACCATGGGCTTTGCGCTGGACCTGCCGGCCCTTGGCCCCATCCAGGGCGAACTGCAATTGCGCCATCTTCGTCTTTCGGTCCGCCTGTGGGCGGAACGCGCGAGCACCGTGCATCGACTCGAACTGCAGTTCGGCGCGCTGCGCCAGCAACTGGCGTCCTCCGGCCTGGTCCTCGACCAGCTCAGCTGCCAGCAGGGCCTGCCTCAGTCGAGCAGCCCGCACAGCGCCATCCTGTTGAAGACCATGGCATGACCACGTCGCTGCCACCCGCCCGTCGACGCGTCACGCTACGCCTTTCCGGTGGATCGGACAGCGCGCAACCGGCCGGACTGCCCCCCGAGTCGCTGGAAACCCTGCTTGCACGCGCCCGCGCACTGGGCATTCCACTGCACCACGATCCGCAGATGGCCGCGCTGCTCGCGTCGCTGCGACTGCGCCAGGATGTGCCGTCGACACTGTATGCAGCGGCGGCGGCGGTATTTTCGTGCATCTACGACGCAGCGGACGAGCCGCACTGAATCATCGGTGCTGCACAAGCTTCGCACACAAAAAATGTGACACGTCCTTCATGCCCGGTTCGCGACAGTCGAACGGCATCCGAAGGAAGTGTTCATGTCGCACAAAGCCAGTACCACCGTCGCGTCAGCGCAGCGCCAGGGCGCACTGATCGAGCGCCGCAACACCAAGATGGCGCGCTCGGCGCACGCGTATGTGCGCGGCAACACCGCACAATTTTACGAATGGCTCGACTCAAGCGCGGCGCCTCATCTGCCTGAAGGGCCCGCGATCTGGATCTGCGGTGATTGCCATATCGGCAACATCGGCCCGGTGGCGGATGACCACTTGCGCGTGCACCTGCAGATCCGCGATTTCGACCAGAGCGTCATCGGCCACCCGGCGCACGACCTGATCCGCCTTGCACTGTCGCTGGCGATGGCGGCGCGCGGTTCGGATCTTCCGGGCATCACCACCGCCAACATGATGGAAGCGATGCTCGATGGCTACGAAGCGGCATTTCCCGACAACGACGACGAGGAGCCGGCCATGCCCGCTGCCATCAAGCTCGTGATGAAGCGAGCCTTGCGGCGAAGCTGGAAAGCCCTGGCCAACGAGCGACTGACCGGCAGCGAACTGAGCTTTCCGCTCGGCACGGAGTTCTGGCCATTGAAGGCGGGCGAACGCAAGGCCATCCAGTCGCTGTTCCGCCAACCGGAACTGGATGCGCTTGCTACCCAGCTGCGCCATCGCGAATCGCAGGGCAAGGTGGCCGTGCTCGATGCCGCGTATTGGCGCAAGGGCTGCAGCTCGCTGGGCAAGCTGCGCTACGCCGCACTGCTGGACGTGGACGGCAACGTGGTCGAGGGCGACGACTTGTGCCTCATCGACATCAAGGAAGCAGGAACACCCGTCGCACCGCGCGCTTCGGGCGTGCGCATGCCACGCGATCCCGCCGAACGCGTGGTGATGGCGGCCAGGCACTTGTCGCCCGCGCTGGGCCAACGCATGCGGCCCGCGCGACTGCTCGGCAAACCGGTGTTCGTGCGCGAACTGATGCCACAGGACTTGAAGATCGATATCGCGCGGCTCAAGCGCAAGCAAGCCCGCCATGTGGCCGCCTACCTCGCCCACGTGGTGGGCCAGGCGCACTCGCGGCAGATGGATCCGGACACGCGCACGGCCTGGTGTGTCGAACTGAGGCGCAGCCATTCGCGCACGCTGGATGCGCCCTCGTGGCTGTGGTCAGCCGTCACCGGGCTGCTGTCGATGCACGAGAAGGACTATCTCGATCACTGCCGTCGCTACATCGGCGGCAAGGCGTGACCCGCGCGTGACACGGGCATCGCCGCCCGCGCCACGTGTCACCGGACAGGCGTCATAGCGAAATCGTCGCTGTCAACATGAAGGGGTTGCCCTCAAGCCGGTTCTTCACGTCGAACTCGTGCAGCCAGCGCGCGGAAAACTCCACCTGCCCGCCCTGCCACTTCTTCAGGTAGTTCACCATCGGACCCAGCGCCAGCGAACGGCCCTTGAAGCCGTTGAGCTTGTCCGCGGTGGGTCCGCTGTCCTTATCGATCTGCTCGATCCAGCCGCCCACGCCGCCCAGGCCCCAGCCCGACGCGAAGCGCTTCACCAGCAAGGTGTCGATGCGGAACACCGCGCCGTTCTGGTAATCGGTGTCGTCGTTCCGGGTGTAGAAATCCACCGCCGTCGTCGTGCTCCATTCCAGCGTGCCTTGCTGGAACAGCTGGGTGTAGCCAACGGTGGGCGAAAACGTCCAGGTGTTGAGGCTTACGTTCGCCAGTCTGCCCGGGTCGTAGCTGCCCGTGGGTGCATAGATGTATAGCGCCAGCGACATGTGCTGCGTCTGGCTGAAGTGGTGGCTGGCGATCACCGGCACGAACGTCATGTCGTACAGGCCGGTGTCGTGGTCAGTCTGGCCACGGGTGAAGTTGCCGAAGCTGGCATCGATGTTCGCGTGTACGTAGGCGAACGGCAGCGTCACGGAGGAGGCGAAGTTCCATGACGAGGGTTGCGTGTGCCAGATATACACGCCCGCGCCGCTGAGCAACTGGAACTCGGCCTTCAGGCCCAGCGAAATGCCGCCACCGGTGAGTGGCACCTGCTTGGACGCGCTGATGTCACCGCTGTAGTAGGCATACGCCAGGCCCCAGTTCCAGCCGGGCGTCGGCGGTATCAGGCCCGAATACGAGGTGGCCTGCAGGCCGGTGATCGCGCGCCCCAGGGCGCCTTCCGTCGCATGCGCAGGCACGGCCGCCACGGCGGCCAGCAGAAGCGGAATGAGGTCAAATCGTTTCATGGCGTCTCGGCAGTCCCCGGGGATGGGCGGTCACGCGCTTGGCGCTGCGGCAGGTCGCCGGGCGCGGCTGCGCTGGCGTCAGGGTGGACGCGCGCGAGGTACCTAAACAAGCGAAATTCCACCTACGGAATCTACGTAGATTTACGCAGATCCGTACCGTGGTTTTGCGCTTGTGGGCATGCGCCGATCCCCACAGTCTTGGGTTGACGCCATCCATGGCCGTGCCGATCCCTGGCACGGCGGCACGCGGCACCAGACCGCTTGCACGGTTGCATGGAAGGCCTGCCACCAGAGGATCGCCATGTTGACCTCACGACTGCTCACCTGCGCCGGCCTGTGCCTGCTGTCCTCCGTCGCCATGGCGCAGCAAGCCGATGACGCTGCCGATCTTGCCAAGAAGCTGTCCAACCCGGTGGCGGCGATGATCAGCGTGCCGCTGCAGTTCAACTACGACCAGAACATCGGCCCGCTCGATCGCGGCCACCGTTTCTACACCAATATCCAGCCGGTGGTGCCGGTCCCCATCGGCGACGACTGGAACATGATCTCCCGCACCATCGTTCCGGTTGTCGACCAGTCCGACATTGCGCCAGGCAGCGGCAGCCAGTTCGGCCTGGGCGACATCACCCAGAGCCTGTTCTTCTCGCCGACGCAGCCAACCAGTGGTGGGGTGATCTGGGGCGTGGGCCCGGCGTTCCTGATCCCGACCGCCACCAACGACCTGCTCGGCACCAGGCGATGGGGATTGGGACCCACGGCGGTGGTGCTCAAGCAGGACCACGGCTGGACCTACGGCTTCCTGTTCAACCACATCTGGTCGGTGGCCAAGGTCGCCCACGATCGCGAACATCCCGATGTCAGCAGCACCTTCCTGCAGCCGTTCCTCAGCTACACCACGCCCACCGCATGGACGTACACCTTGAACGCCGAGTCGACCTACGACTGGAAGACTAGCCAGTGGGCCGTACCGCTGAACTTCACGGTGGGCAAGCTCACGCGCATCGGCGGCCATCCGGTGAGCTTCACCGGTGGCGTGCGGTACTGGGCCGAACATTCGGACACCGGACAGAAGGGATGGGGTTTCCGTTTCGTGGTGACCTTCTTGTTGCCGCAGAAACGCTGAGCCTTACCAGCTGTTCGACGCTGGCGTAACCGAAGATGGCCTCCAGCATGGGATTGGCGCATACGATGCGGCTCCTTTCATCGACGATCATCATGCCGTCGGGCGCCGACTCGATGATGCCGAGATACCACGCCCTGCTGCCTCGATGGTGCGCTGCCTTTCGCCAACGTGACGGCGATCAGCGATCGCGTACCACTTCGGTCGGCATCACATCGCCAGCCTGCTGCGCCAGCGGCAGCACGTCGGTCACCAGGTGTTGCAGGAAACGTCCCGGCTGCTCCTGCATCATCATGTGCGCCGAGTCGGCGAACGACACCAGCTTCTTGGACGGTGCCTGGATGTGCGTGAACCATGCCTCCGTCAGTTCGTGGGGCGTGGTGTAGTCGTGTGCCCCGACAAAGACGATCACGGGGCAGCCGAAGCGCGTGACGTGGTCGAAATTCACGTCGAGCAGCGGCTGCAGCAGGTGATTGAGCGAGAACAGGCTGCCCTTGTCGATGGCGTCCAGGTCTTCGCGGCTGTAGTCGGGCGAAAGCTCCTCCGCGTCCACGTCGAACTGGTAATCCTTGCGGCCCCAGGCAAGGCCGCCGTAATACATTTCCCACTTGCTGCGCATGCCGATGCGTTCGAGCGTCATCTTGCCGTTGCCCGGATAGGGTGTCATCGCCTCCAGCTCGCGGATGGCTGTCTGGTTGCCCTCTTCCTTCGCGCGGCGCAGCGCGTAGTTGAAGCCCACCTCCTCGTTGCGTCGGCCGTTCACGACCTGCCCGGTGGAGA